>ENA-OQET01001202-OQET01001202.1-human-gut-metagenome-genome-assembly--contig:-NODE-1202-length-11901-cov-3.059028_pt1 | contig 11901 bp, 12 predicted proteins | sample MGYA00242800_ERZ504645 | MGnify/ENA primary metagenome ERZ504645 (study PRJEB26092, sample SAMD00036308) | human gut metagenome | host: Homo sapiens | study: EMG produced TPA metagenomics assembly of... | reverse complement strand
AACTTGTTCCTGGAACAAGGCATGGGTGCCCACTACGATCTTGATTTTTTCCATTGCTAAGATCCGTTAAGATTTGTTGTTTTTCTTTTGTGGGAAGGCTGGATACATATAGACATGTTTCAAGACCGAGTTTTTGCATGTTTTCATAATGCTGACGAGCTAAAATTTCTGTAGGTACAAGAAAAGCTGCCTGATGATTGCTTAAATAACAGGCATATATAGCTGTCATGGCTACAATGGTTTTTCCACATCCAACATCGCCTTGTACAAGGCGAAACATGATTTTACTGGATTTCATATCATTTAAGACAGCTTCGATGCTGGTCTGTTGATCTGAAGTAAGAGTATATGGGAATTGTTGGACCCATGTTTGAATCATGTTGCCATCAAATACCTTTTCTTGTTTATGAACATGTTCTTTTGTGTTTGCCTGAGAGGCTTGCATAACGCATTGAAAACATAAAAATTCCTGATATTTTAAAGTTCTAACCGCTTGATTCAGTTCGTTTTGTGTTTTTGGCTGATGGATCCAGCGAAGCGCCTGAGGGTAATTTAAAAGACGATATTTTCTTGAAGTCTTAATGGAACGAGCGATTCCATTTGATCTACAAATTCTAACGCATTGGAAACCATAGTAATCATATCGTTTTGTTTGAGACCTTCAATCAAAGAATATACTGGCTTAAGTCCAACTTGTTCTTTTAAAGGTTTGAAATTATATGTGCTGACAACAACTTTATTATTTCCCTGATAAACGCCAAAAAGGGATATTTTTTTGCCAAATGTAAATTGATTTGTCCACGGACGATTAAAAATCGTTATTTCTAATTCTTCATCCCATGAAATGACAGAAAACTTGGTCATTGAACGATTTTTTTGAAGTCGAATAACGCGGCAAACAGAAGAAATCAAACCTTCAAAACAAACATGCATAGATGGCTGCCAATCTTTATAGGGGATGGTTTCAATGGTTTCATATCGCATTGGGTATGTCTTCAAAAGGTCTTCAACAGAAAAAATAGACATTTTTTCTAAAAGCTGTTTTCTTCTAGGTGTTAATTTCAATAATTTTAGATCCATGTTTACGCTCCTTTTGATTTAAAACAGTATTCTTTTCCAATCCATACAGCTTTAGAATTTAAAGAATGGCCAACTTCATGTGTACGTATGATTCCAATTGGATATTTTGAAACATAGGATTCTAATAGATGATCTGTGCGTGTTTTATCTAATTCTGTAAACTGTCCTAAGATCAGGCCGTTTATTTTATTGAATACACCCATCATTTCTAATTGTGTTAAATAATTATGATTTTGTTGATGTTTCCTGAATGGCTTTCTAAAATAAGATCTTATCCTCTGTTTCAGGAAAATAAGGAGTGCCTGCCAGCTTTAAAAACAACGAATATTTCCTCCGATTACGATACCCTTCATATTTTTCTTTTTAAGCCATGTGAATTTAAAAGCGTTTTGTGTATCTTCAATATTAAGGTTGTTTCGAAGTTGAAAAAGACAAGTTTTCATTTTTTGTTTTTGAATAGAGTGCATTTAATACAACACTAAGGTCGCTATAACCATAAAAGCAGGCAGAACCATTTTGATAAGCTTTAAAATCGATGAAAGGAATACATGTGTTTGCCAGATCACCTCCGGAAAGATCAAAAATTCCTTCAAGATCTAATTTACAGAACATGTTAAAAATCATCTGCTTTTTCCTTTGCTGAAGCAGATTTAAACAAACTGTTAGCTACAATAATCTGATATCCACTTTTTTCGAGTCTTGTAATTATTTCGTTTACTTTTGATTTATCCACTGGATCAGATAAACCAATCAAGCCTATTCTTTTCATAATAACAGTATTATACAATATCTTGATGAAAATGGCTTGTTTGTTGTATTATCTATGAGTAAATGGAAAGGATTATTATGAAAACAGAATTAATTTTTAGATTACAATGGAAAACGGTGATGAAATCAAGGCAGAGCTATATCCTGAAACAGCACCTAAAACAGTAGAAAACTTTTTGAAATTAGTGGATGAAAAATTTTATGATGGATTAATCTTTCACCGCGTTATCAAAGGATTCATGATTCAAGGTGGTGATCCAACTGGAACCGGTATGGGTGGCAGTAAAGATACGATCGTTGGAGAATTCAGAGCTAATGGATTCCAAAATGATTTAGCACATACTCGTGGTGTTTTATCTATGGCTAGAACAAATATGCCTAATTCAGCGAGTTCACAGTTCTTTATCATGCATCAAGATGCTCCTCATCTAGATGGACAATATGCAGCTTTTGGAAAAGTAGTTGAAGGTATGGAAGCTGTAGATAAGATTGCATCTACAAAAACGAATTGGCAGGATAAACCATTAAAAGATCAAAGGATTAAAACGATTCGCCGAATTTGATCATTATTTTCTTAAATATTAAAAAACAGTAGAAATTTAGCATTTTCTACTGTTTTTTTGTCCTTTTTCCTATCTGAGGTGTGATAGATAATTAGCAGGATATACAAATGAAACGATCTTAGGTTTTAAAAGTGTGACAAAGCAATTGTTGAAACAAATAAAAGAAAATCTTTGTTAAAAGAAAAAAAGGGCTGTTAGCCCTTTTTGTAATGAAGTCGAAGTTGTTTTTTAAACCAAAGATTTAAGAATCTTTGTATAAATGGAATCATCACACAAACAATCAATACAAAGATAATTTGTGTAATATTCAAAGGAACGATATAAAAGAAATTATGGAAGAATATGATGGATATCGCAAAGAATGCAATCATACAAATAACAAGAAGATGTCTTAAACGGGTAAATGGGATACATGCTCCCGTAAGAACACATAAGGCATTAAAACCGGCAATTAAAGTACAAATGGTTGAGAACTGTTCGCTGTTGGTACTTAAAACTGGTGTTAATATAGAAGCTAAGATAACGGATACGACAACACAAATAGCTCCGGGTAAAGCACGTGAGAAGACATTGACAAGAAAGTTTCCTTCTACTCTTGTGGCGTTTGGTTCTAATGTTAAAATAAAGCTAGGTAATCCTGTTGCCAGTGTTGAAATAAGTGTTAATTGAATTGGCTGGAAAGGGTATTCGGTAAGCCATACTAGTGTTAATAAGCTTAAACCAAAAGAAAATAATGTCTTAACTAAAAACAGTGAGGCAGTTCTTTGGATGTTGTTTATGATGCATCGTCCTTCATGTAATATGGAAGGAAGTGACTTAAATTGATCATTTAATAAAACCATAGATGCGATTTTCTTGGCTGCTTCACTGCCAGAGCCCATAGCAATTGAGCAATCCGCTTCTTTTAATGCCATGACATCATTGACGCCATCTCCGGTCATAGCAACTGTGTGACCTTTTTCTTTTAAGGCAATGATCATTTCTTTTTTCTGTTCAGGCGTAACTCTTCCAAAAATGGCATGATCTTCGATTACTTGTCGTACATCTTGAATGCCTGTCATATCAATTGATTTTCCAGTTACTCCTGCTTCTTTTGCCAAAGCAGATACAGATTTTTTTCATCATCGCCGGAAATAATCTTTAAATCGACGTTTTGATTTTTTTAAAGTAGGAAAGAATCGTAGATGCATCCTTTCTTAAAGCATCTTGAATTAAAATAAAGGCAAGAATTTCAAAGTCACCGTATAGTTGATGATCTTTTGAGTTTGAACGTGCCAGGATCAAAGTTCGATACCCTTTATTTCCATATTCATTTAGTTTTTTTATAATTTCAGGATCTTGTTTTTGAATGATAAATGAATAGGCCCCCAGAATATATTTTGCATCTTGAAAAACCGCTCCACATGCTTTTCTTGAGCTCGAAAAAGGAATTATATCTTTTGTTATCTGAGTTGGCTCAATGTTTGATACATACTCACGTATAGCTTTAGCTGTTGTATTATCATCTTGTAAAGAAGAAAACATATTGGCAAGAGTTTGCTTGATCATAAATAAATCATGATCTGTGTCAATATGAATTACTTTCATTTCTCCTTGTGTAATCGTACCTGTTTTATCCAGACACAATGTATCTACTCTGGCAAGTGTTTCAATGCAGTATAGTTCTTGGACAAGAACGTTTTTTTGTGTCAGCTTCATAACCCCGACACTTAAAGCAATACTAGTTAAAAGCACAAGGCCTTCTGGGATCATACCAACAACAGCAGCGACTGTTGAAAGAATGGCGTCGTTTAAATCAGTAGGATCTGATAAGAATTGTTTTAAAAACAGCAACACTCCTGCAGGGATCAAAACGATTGTGCTGAAACGAATGATCGATTGAATACTGTCACGTAACTGGCTTGGATAGCGTTTTTCACGTTTGGCATGTTTTAATATAGAATGAGCATATGTATCTTCTCCAACTGTAACAACTTGCATCTTAGCTTGCCCGGATACAATGATACTTCCAGAGAAAATGCTGTCATTTTCAAATTTTTCAATAGCATCGCTCTCTCCTGTTAGCATAGATTCATCGCATTCAATGCTGCCTTCTCTCAATACGCCATCGCAAGGAACTTGGTCACCAGATTTGATGATCAAGATATCGTCTTCAACAATTTGATCAATAGAAATACGAGATATGTGTCCATCTCTTAGAACATGTATTTTTTGTTGGTGAACCAAGGCGAGCTTATCTAATTTACGCTTTGAACGAATTTCCTGGATCAAACCAATGATCATGTTGAAGATAACGACAAGCATAAAAAGCATGTTTCGATAGGAACCCGTAAAGATGACTAAGACAGCTAAAACGACATTGATCATATTGAAAAAGGTAAAAACATGCTCTTTTAATATTTTTGTATATGTTTTGGAAACAGAAGCTTCCAAGGTGTTCTTTTTATGAGATAAAGCTTGATTAGAAGTTAGACCTGTTTCTTTATCTGTATAGCTTTTAACTTCTACTTTCATTAGATATCATCCTTTAATGTGTTGCAGGGGCGTCTCTCCTAAAGCTTCTACAGCTTGTGCATATGTGTCGATCGCAAGATTTTGTTCGATAGCCACCTGTAAAGAAAACATAAGTAAGCGGGTATCAAATGCCTGTAAATCTTTGTTCATATAGATTGCAGGGTATTGAGAAAGACTGCTCAAGATTTTTTGGATATCTTCATTTGTTGGAACATTAGAAAGTCCATTAACCAGGACGTTTTCCATAGATACAGCTTTTAATCCATTTAATAAGGCAACGTAAGGTGTATTTGCCATCTGTACTAAAAGAACTTTTGAAATTGGAGAATGAGCTAATCTTAAAAGCCATTCTGCTGTACAGCTGACAACGATTTGTTTGCACATTGGATCGTTTTTATAGACGTTGATCGTATCAACGAGATTCTCATATGAATCTGTTTCATCTTGACAGTCATCAAAAATAAGTGCTGTGTATTCCATACAAATCCCTCTTTCTATTTCGGCAAATCACCAGGATTGGTAATCTTGATATTAGATGCGTTTCCTGTAACAACTTTGATCAAAGTGTTTGAATACCATTCGACAAGTTGTGCATCATCGGTGGCTTCTCTTTGATTCTCCAAAGCTTTTTGATGGCATTCTTTTAACAAGGATGTCTTAAAACACTGTGGAGTCTGGGCGTTATATAACAAAGTAACGATCCAAGCTTTCTTTGACAAATCCATTTTCTACAATTTTTACAGTATCTACACTTGGAACCATTAATAAACAGGCATCGTAGTCTGAAAGTGTTTGTTTTAGTTTGTTGACTTCTTCCGTGTTTAGATAGGGTCTGGCACCATCATGAATAAATACATGTTCGCTGCAAACCAATCTTAACCCATGAGAAACACTTTCCTGACGAGTTTTTCCTCCTATCGTGATCTTTACTTTATCCAGATTTTGATAAAATTTTTCGACATATTCTTGTTCATGTTTGGCCACGACAAGAATGATTTCTTTACAGTCTGGATCTTCGTTAAATAAATTGATACTACGATCTAAGACACTGGTGCCATCACTGAATTTAAAAAAAACTTTATTAAAGTCTAATTGAGTTCGGCTGCCTTTACCGGCAGCGAGTATGCAAACACTGTAATTCATAGTGCATATATTATAACAGATTTTATGATACATGCACCAACCAACTGAGCTTTTTTTAGAATGAGGGAACAACTTCTGTTATACTATATTCGAAATAAAAAGGGGACTTTCGATGAAGAGAATATGTGTTGGTATATTAGCCCATGTAGATGCAGGGAAGACGACCTGTGTCGAAAGCATGTTATATAATGCAGGAAATATAAGAAAAATGGGTAGGGTCGATCATCAGGATACGTTCTTGGATTATGATCAACAGGAACGAGATCGAGGCATAACGATTTACTCCAAAGAGGCTAATTATAAATGGAATGATAGCGAAATATATATTTTGGATACACCGGGACATGTAGATTTTTCAAGTGAAATGGAACGAGTTTTAAGTGTTCTGGATTTGGCAATTGTATTGATCAACGGACAGGATGGTGTACAAAGCCATACACAAACGATTTGGAAGTGTTTAGAACATTATAAAGTTCCAACTTTGATATTTATCAATAAAATGGATATTAGTTATCAAGCTAGAGAAGAACTTATGGAAGATTTGATAACAAAGATTCATTCAAACTGTATTGATTATTTAGATTCACAAAAAGATGAAAAACTAGCTTTGGTGAATGAAAATATGTTGAACGAATACTTGGAAGAAGGAAGAATATCACTAGAATCCATTCAGTCATCTATTTACAAAAGAGAGTGTTTTCCTTGTTTTTTTTGGCTCGGCTTTAAAGAATGAAGGAATCATTGAATTAATGGATGCGCTTTGTGAATTAAGTCTGCCTAAAGTATATCCAGATGAATTTGGAGCACGAATTTTTAAGATCAGCAGTGATGAAAAAAATAATCGATTAGTTCATGTGAAAATCACAGGAGGTACGCTTAGCGCTAAACAAAAATTAAGCGAAGAAGAAAAGATAGATCAAATACGTATATACAGTGGTAGACAATTTACCATGGTCGATACGGCAGAAGCCGGTATGGTCTGTGCTTTAAAAGGGTTAAATGGATTTGAAGCGGGTCAAGGTCTGGGATTTGAAAATGGGATTATAGTCAAAAACCACTTTTGAATGCATATATGAATTATGAACTATTGCTTCCAGAGGGAGTCGATGCATTACAGATGATGCGTTATTTAAATATACTTTCCAGCCAGGATCCAAGTCTTGAAATCTATTATGATGAGGATAGAAAGAAAATATCTTTGAGCGTAATGGGCGCTGTACAAATTGAAGTTTTACAGAAACTGATCAAAGATAGAACAGGAGTAAGTGTAGGATTTTCTAATGGAAGTATTGTCTACAAAGAAACGATCAAAGAATCGGTCAATGGTGCTGGACATTTTGAACCATTACGACATTATGCAGAAGTTCATGTTCGCTTAGAACCGCTTAAAGATAAAGAGCGCATCGAAATCGCAAGTGAAGTTTCACAGGATGAATTAAGTGCTGCCTGGCAAAAACAAATCTTAAGTTCTTTACATAAGATTCATCATAAAGGCGTCTTGACTGGATCTATGTTAACGGGAGTAAAAATCATATTAACGGCAGGCAAAGGACATTTAAAACATACAGAAGGACAGGATTTTTACCAAGCCTCTAAAAGAGCAGTAAGGCAGGCATTAAAAAAAGCAGAAAATATTTTGTTGGAGCCATATTATCGCTTTGAACTGATCGTGCCAGGTGAAGTGTTATCAAGGGCTTTATATGATTTAGAAACAAGAAAAGCTCGGGTAGAAATCAAAGATAATCTTGATCAGACGATGACGATCAAAGGAATTGGGCCTGTGGCAAATTTAAGAAACTATCAGATGGATGTAGCAGCTTATACAAAAGGCATGGGAAGATTTTCTTGTGAACTGGACGGGTATTATCCATGTCAAGATCAAGAAACTATCGTGGCAAAAATTGGCTATGATGATCAAAAAGATCTAGCGAATCCTAGTGGCTCGGTTTTCTGTGCACATGGAGCAGGATACTATGTACCTTGGGATGAAGCGGATGAAATGATGCATATTCAGCCAAAAGAATCCGGATCTTCAACATATCAAAGTACGAGATATAAAGTGAATGAAGAAGAAATCAAAAGAGTCTTTGAGGCAGCTGGAGGCAGAAACAAAAAGAAAAGAAGCAAATGCGAAAGCCAAAGAAAGATCTGGATATGAAAAAAACAACAATTCAATCTAATAAAGAATCTTGTTTGATCGTAGATGGTTACAATATGATCTTTGCCTGGGAGGAATTAAAACAACTTGCCAAAGAGAATATAGGAATGGCTCGAGAAAGACTTATTGATCTTTTAGTTAACTATCAGGGATATCGTGGAATTCGTTTGATCCTTGTCTTTGATGCCTATAGGATCAAAGACAAGGCAACGCATACAGAACATAGAGCTAATGTAGATATCGTATACACAAAAACATCGCAGACAGCCGATGCTTATATTGAAAAAGCCGTACATGATTTAAAAGGAAAATATGTTTTAAGTGTGGCTTCAAGTGATGGTTTGATTCAAAATGCTATCTTCGCTCAAGGCGCAAAACGAATATCTTCCAGGGAATTGGAGTTACAGGTAAACGATGTGAATAAAAAAGCGATGCAAGTGCTGAAAGAAAAATATCTAGATAAATAAATCTCAAAGAAATGCATTTGTTCGTTGATTTCAGTATAGTAATCAAAAAGTTCTTTTAAGGAAACTTAACTTTTCCAGAGCATGGCTTGAGTGGTATAATACAAATAAAGATAAGGAGGGCTTATGTCATGAAACTCATATTGGCAATTCTTTCAAATGATGATAGTCCAGCCGCTAGCAATGCATTAAACAAGAATGGATTTCAGGTCACGAAACTGGCGACAACAGGTGGTTTTTTAAGAGCAGGAAATACTACTTTGATTGTCGGTTGTGAGGATGAAAAAGTACAGGATGCGATCAACATCATAGGTGAGTATTCAAGTAAACGTACAGAAATCGTTCCTAGTACCGCAAGCTATGATATTGGTCGTTATGCAAGTTTCCCAGTAGAAGTTCAAGTTGGTGGAGCCACTATTTTCGTATTGAATGTAGAACAATTTGTTAAGTTGTAAAATACTTGAAAAACTTTATTTATAGGATTAAACTAATAATAGTTCTTAGTTAGGAAGGTGGCTAGATGGGTACCAGAAACTCAGTGCAACGAGAATGGATCTATGATTACATTCAACGCCAGGATGCGCATTTAAGTGCCGACGAGATCTATGAAGGTCTTCTAAAAGAGGGAAAGAATATTTCATTAGCTACAGTTTATCGTAATTTATCGATCTTAGTTGATGAATATAAAATTGCCTCTGTCATGACTGATTCAAAAAAGCAGGTCTATGATAAAACATGTAAACCTCATGATCATTTTGTTTGTACTAAGTGTCACAGAATGTATGATATAGATTTGCCTTATGATCGTTCTATCGAAGCTAAATTTGCCAAACAGCTTGATATTTCAATTGAATCTCATGCGTTGACTTTATACGGTATTTGTCATGATTGCCATCAAGAAAGAAGAGGTAAATAAAAATGGAATTAAAAGGATCTAGAACAGAACAGAATTTGCAGACAGCTTTTGCAGGTGAAAGTCAGGCAAGAAATAAGTACACTTACTTTGCTAACAAAGCTCGTCAGGAAGGTATGAACCAGATTGCAGAAATCTTTGAAGAAACTGCTCGTAACGAACAGGAACATGCTCGTTTATGGTTCCAGCATTTAAATGGTGGAAAAATTGGAACAACTGCTGAAAACTTAAAAGCGGCTGCTGAAGGTGAAAACTATGAATGGACTAGCATGTACAAAGAATTTGCAGAAGTAGCTCGTGAAGAAGGATTTACAGCTATCGCATTCCAGATGGAAAAAGTTGCTCAGATCGAAAAAGAACATGAAGAACGTTATTTGAAACTTTTGAGCAATGTAGAAAATGAAAAAGTATTCTCTGGTGAAGAATCAGATACTTGGATCTGCGGAATCTGTGGATTCAAATACACTGGTGTAAATGCTCCTAAAGCTTGCCCGGTTTGTGGATATCCTCAGGCTGTATTCAGAAAAGAAGCTAAAAACTACTAAGATGTTTTTTGACCATGATATCGTGCATATTATGGTCCTTTTTTTTTGGCCTTGTGTTAGAATAGACATATGCAAAAAAAGATAATCGTGGCTTGTTCAGGCGGTCCTGACAGCATGGCGCTTCTAGACAAATTATATAAACAAGGGCATACGATCATTGTGGCCCATGTCAATTATCATAAACGAGATACTGCAAATCGAGATGAAAAAATTGTAAGGGATTATTGCCAAAAAAGATCAATTGAGGTGGAAGTACAGGAACCCACTTTTGATAACAAGTCTAATTTTCAAAGTTGGGCAAGAAAGGTGCGTTACGACTTTTTCTTTGAACTTGCCGCAAAGAATGATACAGATCAAATATATGTTGCCCATCATCTCGACGATCATTTAGAAACGTATCTTTTTCAAAAAAGTAGAAATATGCTTTGTGACCATTATGGGCTCAAATCAGAAAATATCATGAAAGGTATGAAGATCATACGACCTTTACTGCATGAAACAAAAACGCAGTTAATGGAGTATTGTGATCAAAATAATATAGAATATGGAATTGATGAGTCTAATTTAGGAAATGATTATACGCGAAACAAGATTCGTCATTCTCGGATTGAAAAGATGAGTTTATTGGAAAAATTGCGATTAAATGAAGAAATACAGAAAGAAAATATTAAGTTAAAAGACAAAAGAGAAAAAGCTGCTTCCTTTTTAAAAGGATGGGATCGTTCGATAGATACATTGTTAAAACAGGAAGATGCCTGGTTTATATTAGAGTATTATCTGCATTTAGAGATTGGGAATCATTATTCTAAAAAACATATGAAATCTCTAATTGAACAGCTTCAATCCAATTGCTTATTAGAAATCGATGGATATTATCTTGAATCTTATGAAGGAATGCTGTATTTTAAAAAAATAAAAGAGAATAAGAGCTATACTGTTTCTTATCTTGAATACATCACAGATGATAGCTTTAGCCTATTAAAAACAGGGAAAGTGATTGAATCGATCTATGTATCTGAAAAGGATTTTCCTCTTGTGATTCGAAGCGTAAAACCAGGAGATCAAATCAAACTTAGATATGGAACCAAAAAGGTTTCAAGGTTTCTAATTGATAGAAAGATTCCTAAAATTTATCGTAAAGAATGGCTTGTGATGGAAAATTCGGAAAAAAAAGTGATATTTGTGCCGGGGATTGGTTGTGATGTCGAACATTTTTAGTATCAAACCTAATTTGTTTATGGTACAATATTTGACGTGATTTAAGGAGAAATCAAATGATTAGTGACGATATACTTAAAGTATTATTGAATGAAGAACAAATTGAAAAAAGATAAGAGCGATGGCATTAAAACCGAAGCCCGATATACGACGGTCAATGAGGTCTATGAGCTTTGGAAGGAACTGAAGCGAGGGCTGAAGAACAACACCTTTGAGAATTATAAATATATGTATGAAACCTTTGTCCGTCATCAAATAGGCTCAAAGACAGTTTCATCGTTGAAAAAAACAGGCATAAAGAGGTTTTATAATTACCTTACAGACGAGCGCCAGTTAAAACCTTCGACCATTGACAGTATCCATACGGTTTTACATCAGATTTTGGATATGGCTGTTGACGATGATTACATAAGGAATAATCCGTCAGATAATGTACTTAGAGAGTTGAAGCAAGCACATTGCTTTAAGACAGAAAAGCGCAGAGCTTTAACCCGTCCCGAACAGGAGTTGCTTTTAAGCTATTTGAAAAATACTC
>ENA-OQET01001201-OQET01001201.1-human-gut-metagenome-genome-assembly--contig:-NODE-1201-length-11915-cov-2.746183_pt1 | contig 11915 bp, 14 predicted proteins | sample MGYA00242800_ERZ504645 | MGnify/ENA primary metagenome ERZ504645 (study PRJEB26092, sample SAMD00036308) | human gut metagenome | host: Homo sapiens | study: EMG produced TPA metagenomics assembly of... | reverse complement strand
TTCAACTGATTTTTGCCAAATAATTGTCAATTTATGTATGAGTGTTTCATTTCGCAAAGAATAATCTATTTCTTTTAGATACATAATGAAACTCCTTTCGCTAAGGTGATAAATATATTTAATTATTATAGATTATATTTGAAGGCTTTAATAAGAATTGATATAATAGAGCATAATATTTTATTTGTAGTTTTAAAGAAAAGGACGAAGAAAATGAGAGAATTTACAAAAATAAAAATTACACCAAAAGGAGAACGTTCTGTAAAACATGGTCATCCATGGGTTTTTGGTGATGAAGTAATCGACATTGATGGCACTTATGAAAATGGCGATTTAGTTGATGTACTTACAAATAAAGGAAAATACCTTGGTACAGGTTTTATCAATGATAATTCTAAAATTCGCATAAGAATTATTTCCACAAATGCTAATGATAAGTTTGATGAAGCATTTTGGGAACGTCGCGTGCGTTATGCTATTGATTATCGCCGTCAAGTAATGGGTGAAGACTTCAATTGCTGTCGTTTGATTTTTGGTGAAGCAGATAGTTTCCCTGGGCTTACAATTGACCGTTTTGAAGATGTATTAGTAGCACAAGTTTTATCTTTAGGTATCGAAGTTCGCAAAGATGTTATTTTTAGCAAAGTAATTGAAATTATGCGTGAATATGGCGAAGAAATAAATTGCTTCTATGAACGCAATGATGTTAAAATTCGCAAACTTGAAGGCATGGAAGAATACAAAGGATTTTATAAACATCCATTATTAGATGAAAGTAAGAAACATACAACTTTAGTCATCACTGAAAATAATATTAAATATAATGTTGATGTAGAAAATCGGACAAAAAAGCAGGTTTTTTCTTAGACCAAAAAGTACAATCGTAGAGCCGATAGCTCATTTGGCAAAAGGCAGAAAAGTATTAGATTGCTTCACTCATACAGGAGCATTTGCTTTAAATGCTGCTAGTGGCGGTGCATTATCTGTAACAGCTGTAGATATTTCTCAAGAAGCAGTAGATATGACTACTAAAAATATTGAAATGAATGGGCTTGATAATGCTAAAGCGATTAAAGCTGATGTATTTAATTTATTAACAAAACTTATCGAAGAAAAAAATAAAGATTATGATTTTATCATCTTAGATCCACCAGCATTTACAAAATCTCATGCGACTGTAACAAATGCTTATCGTGGATATAAAGATATCAATTTGCGTGCAATGAAATTGTTGCCACGTGGCGGATATTTAGCAACTTGTTCTTGCTCTCATTTCATGAAAGAAGATTTATTCTTGAAAATGTTAAATGAAGCAGCAAGTGATGCCAAAGTAACACTTCGTCAGATTGAAGCACGTCAGCAATCTCCTGACCACCCAATTGTATTTGGTATCCCAGAAACTTATTATCTTAAATTCTATTTATTCCAGATTGTATAATAAAAAAAGACTATTACTTGATATAGGGATATATTGAGTAATAGTCCTTTTATTATTAACATAAAATAATTTTTAATTTATAGGAGGTATAATATGAAAATTTTACTATTTTTAGCAAAAGGTTTTGAAACTATGGAATTTAGTGTTTTTGTAGATATTTTTGGTTGGGCTAGAAATGATTATGGCTATCCAATTGATGTAGAAACAGTCGGTTTTTCTAAAACAGTAAATAGTACGTTTAATATTCCTGTTATTGTAGATAAAACTATAGATGAAATAGATATTAATGATTATGATGCTTTAGCAATTCCAGGTGGTTTTGAAGAATTTGGATTTTATGATGAAGCATATAATGAAGAATTTTTATCACTTATAAGAAAATTTGATGAACAAAATAAAATTATAGCTACAATTTGCGTTGGAGCATTACCTTTGGGAAAAAGTGGTATATTAAAAAATAGAAATGCAACGACATATCATTTAAAAGATGGATATCGTCAAAAGGAATTACAGAAATTTGGTGTAAATGTAATAAATCAACCTATAGTTATAGATGACAATGTAATAACATCATATTGCCCACAAACTGCACCAGAAGTAGCTTTTACGTTATTAGCAAAACTGACTTCTAAAGAAAAAAATGAATATTGTAAAAAAAAGCAATGGGATATAGTTTATAAATCAATAATGCGAATTTCATTGCCATGAGGTAGTAATAGATTATATAAGTCTTCAAATTTTAAAAATACAGTGGCGGTATTTTCCATAGGGTGCATACCTATTGTTTGATTTTGTAATTCACTATCAAATATCATTAAGATATTTTTATCTTTGTTATTTAATATGGCAAGTGGTGTAACGCTACCAGGTTTTACTTCTAGCATTTGTTCCATAGTTTCTTGTTTTGCAAAACTAAGACGTTTGCTAGGAATTTTTTCACTTAATTCTTTAAGGTTGATATTTTTATGCACAAATAAAGAAACAAGATAGAAATTTTTCTTTTTAGCATCACATAAAAATAGATTGCGAATGACCTTTTCACGATTAGGAAGATTGGATTTGTCGCCTTCTTCTACAGAAAATATAGGTTCATGTTCATATTTAGTGAAAGGTATTTGTTTATCAGTAAGATATTGTAAGATTTCAGCCTTATTCAAAATAAAATCTCCTTTAATTGAATTTAGATATAAAAAAGCTGTAATAATTGAGTATTTTCTCAAATTATTACAGTTTTTTTGTCATATCGTGCCAAACTTAAAAGTTTTAGTAGGATATATAGCTTAGAACATAGAAAACATCAAATGTTACGGTTAAATAAAAAGTTATAGAATATCTATAATAAAAATAAATATTCAAAAACAATAAATGTTATGGTTAAAAATATAAACGTACTAAATATTATATCGTGTATATATTCTTTTTACAATATTGTTTAAGTAAATAAAAAAATTTACTTGACTATCTATATTGAAAACTCTATAATAAAATTAAATTGAACATAAAAAGAGGAGATAATATATTAACTTTAATTTTTGAAAAAATACTAGATATAATTATTAACATCAATGTGTATATTAATGTTAATTTCTAGTTTTTGACAATGGTAAGAGAAATAATGTTTAAAATATTTCTCTTACTTAAATTAATATATTATTGAAAATATAAAATTATGGGAAGGAGAAAATTCAATGAAGATCTATCAAATTCGCCTAAAATTATTTCTTTTAGAGGATATAGCTGCAAATAAGATTCAAGAAAAGATAACAGCTTTTATTGATTCGGGTTTTAAAGCTGATGAAGAGTGGTTAAATTTTCATGAACAGAATAGTTACAAAAATTATTGCTATGATCAGTTATATCCAATAGAAAAAGATCGGGTTTATAAAAAAGGAAAGATATATACTTTGACTATACGTACAGTTGATTTAGAATTAGCAAAATATTTTAAATTAGTATGTGTGGATAATCACACAAAAGAAATTAAGGGATTAGTAGCAGAAATAAGAGTGTTGCCAAAGAAAATATTAGAAACCGTATATACGCTTACACCTATGATCATAAAAACAGAAAAAGGTTATTGGAAAGAGGCTATAAGTTTTGCAGAATTTGAGCAAAGATTAAAAGTTAATTTAATCAAAAAAATGGAATGCTTATCATCAAGAAAAAATTGATGAAGATTTTGATTTGTACACTATGATTGAATTAAAAAATAAAAAGCCAATTGCTATGGAATATAAAAATATAAAGTTATTGGGAGATAAAGTTCAAATACAAGTGGCAGATAATAAGCGTGCTCAAGATTTATGGTATTTTGCTTTAGGTGTTGGTTTAGGTGAGATGAATGCGCGTGGCTGTGGATTTTTGAATTATCGTTGGTTATAACTTTATTTAAAAGAAAGGAGGAATTTTATGTTTAAAGAATGTTTAGATGTTTTTTCAGAGATGTTGAAGCATGAAGATAATCTTATTTTAAAAAGCTATGTACCTGCTGATGGTTCATATGTAATTGTAAAAAAAGATGGAACTGTGAAAAATGCGGATATAAAGATTGATAAAAAAACAAGAGATTTAAATTGTACAGACGATACTTTATTAAGTGATATTTGTTTTTATGATTATCACAGTAAATTGATTTCTATGAATAAGCCAATGGATAGTAAAAAAGTAATTCATTCTAATAATTATTTAGCATTTGCAGTAAAAAAGGATAGTATTACTACTAAACTGACAGAAGCGATTATTGATAATTATTATGATACTTTAAAAAATCCTTTAGAGAAAAAATACAAGAAATCTAAAGAAGCAAGCAAGATTTATCAAAAATTTGAAGAAGAGCATAGTGTTGTAAATATAGAGTTATTAGAAAAATGCAGAAGTTGGATAAAACAGCATATTTTTTCTATTGATAAATTGATAAATATTGATTTAGGAAAAAAAGAATATCTTAAAATCTTCTTTGAAGTTTTTGAAGCAAATGAAGAAGATAATAAGAAGAATAGAGAATTATTTATTCAAGAAGATAATAGATATATTTTTCCTAACATCTATAATAGTAATGATTATAATGTAGAAGTTGAGGGAAAAATACAAGGTATTCCAGATAATAACCTAGGAATGAATGCTAAGAAACCATTTTTATCCATAAAAACAAGAAAAAATCCAGCTTCGTATTTATTAGATGGAGATACTGCTTTATTGCAGAAACAGTTTTTTGAATATCTAATGAATTTTGCTTCTAATGGTAAAAATAATGTGTATGTCGATACTGTTAATAATAAGATAGAAGCATATGGTGATAAAGAAGAAAGAAAAAAATTTGCAGGCATAGAAGCAGGATATTATTTGCGTATTCAAAAGGGTAAGGAACTAGAAATTCAAGTCCAAGACAATTTAGTAAATTATCAAGATAAATTACTTTTAAATTTTAATTATCAAGATTTTTTTCAAGATGAATATAGAAAATTATCCAGAATATACAAAAGATATAGGTATTCACTCGAAAAGAACTAGCGTAGGAAGATTGATAAATGAAATATTCTTCTCAAAGTATTTATTGACTAATTATTTTACTGATGCAAGTGATATTAGTGTAAAAGACAGTGTTTTAAAAAGAATGATTGTTATGTATCGTAATGTCATCTTTGATTGGATATATAAAGGTATTGATAATAATTTTGAAACAGCAGAAAAACGATTTGCTTTAGATTTGATAAAAAATGCATTAATTAACAATTATACTTTGCGTGCAATGACTCAATTAAATTTACATTGGTCATTTAAAGATTATTTTGCTGAATTGAAACAACAAGGAGGAGAAAAAATGGCAGAAGTAGCTACTGAAATTCGAGAAAGTATAAAAGAAAGGGTTATGTCAAAAGAAAAGGTAAAAATGCCTGTCAATGACAAAGAATATTATTATGCTGTAGGTCAGTTAGCGGCTTATTTCATATCATTAAGTAAAGCAAGTAAGAAATCTCAATCTATGATAAATCCTGTCATTAATATTAGCGATGATAGAGTATTGAAAGAACGATTGATACAGTTATATAAAAAATATAATTATGCGATAGAACATTATAATGTTAGATTTAAAAATTTATTTGCTATGATTTTGGCTTACAAACCAGATGCTCGAACAGATAAACAAACAAAAGACGAAATGATTTTATTTGGCTATATGGATAGTAATAGTATATATACAAAAAAAGAAGAAAATAATTGATTTTAGGAGGATATAAAAATGGAAAATAAAACTATGAATAAAAGAATATATGGCATATTAGGTATTTCTTCAGTCATGGGAAATTGGAATGCAGATTTTTCAGGTTATCCAAAATCTACAACTGATGGTAACATTTTTGGTAGTGATAAAGCATTGAAATATCCAATGAAAAAAATGTGGGAGAATGAAGGCAAAAAAGTAATTTATATCAAATCTTTAAATGAAAAATTAATTCCAAGAACATTGAAGGAACGTTATATAAAAGTTTTTGAAGATGAAGATTTAAAGGATGTTAAAAAAGTTTTGACTAATTTAATGAATGCTGTAGATATAAAGAATTTTGGTGCAACTTTTGCAGAAGCTGGTTGTAATATTGCAATTACTGGCGCAGTACAAATCGGTCAAGGTTTTAATAAATATGATAATTCCACAGCGCAAGAACAGCCAATTTTATCTCCATTTGCAGATTCAACAGATGAAAATGCTAAAAATTCCACTATTGGTACAAAAATTACAAGTAATGAAGCACATTATTTTTATCCATTTGTAATTAATCCACTTGCTTATAAAGAATTAATAGAATTAGGCGTTACAGAAGGTTATACAGAAGAAGATTATCAAAACTTTAAACGCACAGCATTGGTATCTGTTACAGCATTTGCAACAAATTCTAAAGTTGGTTGTGAAAATGAATTCGCTGTATTTGTAGAAACGGAAAGTGATGCTTATTTACCTAATTTATCGGAATATATAACTTTTGCCAAAGATGAAGATAAAAATATCATAGATTTGAAGAATTTGACGGATATATTAAATGATATGAACCAGCAGATTAAATCTATAGAAATTTATTACAATCCATATACTACAGAATTAACAAATGACGATATAAAAGATGTTAAGCATTTTAATATCATAACCTCTAAAGAGGTGTAATAAATGGAAATTTTAAAATTTAAACTCAGTGGAAAGAGTGCTTTTTTTAAAAAGCCAGAAGTAAATACGTATTGTTATTTCACTTATGGCAATATTCATAGAGTAGCACTATTAGGTATTTTAGGGGCTATCTTAGGATATAAAGGCTATAGTCAAATGCAAGATATTTTGTCTAATAAAAAGAAAAAAGGCAAATTAGAGCCATCATATCCAGAATTCTATGAGAAACTAAAAGATTTAAAGATTGCTATTTTGCCATTAAATCCTAAAGGTGTTATTACTAAAAAAATACAGATTTTTAATAACTCTGTTGGATATGCTTCCAAAGAACAGGGTGGAAATCTGATTGTAAAAGAACAATGGCTTGAAAATCCCAAATGGGAAATTTGTATTTTGCTAGATTGTGAAGAAGCTATAAAAATCAAAGAAGTTATACAAAATCATAAATGCAAATTTTATCCATATTTAGGAACAAATGACCATTTTGCAGATATTGAGTATTTAGGTGTAGAAGAAGCTCAGCCTATAGAGCAAGATGATTATAGAATTGATAGTTTTATGGCGAAGGATAATATAGAATTTATAGAAAAAAATTCTAGACAATTAAGAAAAATTTTGAGTGAAAATGAAATTGAGTCATACAGTCAATTTAAATATGAAGAAGCTTTGCCAAAAAGTATTGATGCAGAAGTAAATAATTACGAATTAGAAAGATTTGTATATACAAATGGTTTTGTCAAATTTTTAGATGGCAAGCAAGTATATTCAATATTAAACCAGGATAACAAAGAAGCAATAGAAGCTAAAAAAAGAAAAAATATAGTATTTTATTGATTGAAATATTGTAAACGATTAATAGAAACAAGTGTTGTTTATTAAATTAAATTTGGAAAGGATATTATTTATGGAAGTGGATATCTTAAAAAATTTAGTTAAAGATATAAACCGATATAAGGCTCATAAAAAATTTAAAGATATGAAATAGTCTATGAAACCTTATTAGCACATACTGAATTAACATATAAGTATTTTATAAAATTTTGGCAAAGTAAAAATTCAGATGAATTTTTAATAGATTTTGTGATGTTTTTGGCAAAAAGAAATATGATAATGAACTAAAAAATAAGCTAAAGATTTATTAAAAGAAATTATTATGGCAATACCTATTTTCATGATATAGGAAAAATAAATCCTAATTTTCAAGTACAAAAACTAAATGTAAAAGAGTTTAAACAAAATGATAAATATTTAAATAGTAAACATTCATTTTTGTCATCAATGTTATATATGGAATATTGTAGAGATAAACTTTATGAACAAAGTGAAGATGTTATTGTAGATCTATTATTGGAATTTATATTATATAATGGATATATCATTGAACGACATCATAGTAAATTAAAAAATATGAAAGAATTTAAAGATAATATAAGTTTTAATAAAGATGATTTTTTTGTTAAATTAAAACAAACTATAAATGATAGTGAAGATTATTTAAACAAAATTGAATTTGCTAATATTGATTTTCAAGATATTATTCATAAATTAAGTAAGATATCTATTAATGAAGATGAAGTAAATAAAAAAAACAATACAACAAGGTATATATTTATCTATTTATATACGCTGGTTATATTCTTTATTGATTGCTAGTGATTATTATGCTACATCAGAGTTTATGAATGAGTCGGATTTTAGTGAAACTGCTGATTTAAATGATATTGATAAATGGGATAGTGTCTATGAGAATACTGATTTATTAAAGAATATTCGCCAATATCAACAAGAAAGATATCCTATAAGTGATGAAGAATTAAATACAGTAACAGATATTAATATTTTACGTAGTGAGATTTTTTGTGAAGTAGAAGAAAAAATAAATATTAATGCTGATGAAAATATTTTTTATTTAGAAGCTCCAACAGGTAGTGGTAAAAGCAATACAGCTATTAATGCTAGTTTTAAATTAATGCAACATGATAAGAGATTACAAAAGATATTTTATATTTATCCTTTTAATACTTTAGTTGAACAAAACTTAGAAACTTTAGAAAAGATTTTTGCTGATAATGAAGCCATCAAACAAAATATTGCAGTAATAAATTCAATAACACCGATAAAAGTATCAGAAAAAGATTTAAATGGTAATGAAGAAAAAGATGTTTATCAAAAAGCGTTACTTGATAGACAATTTTTAAATTATCCTATGATTTTATCAACACATGTCAGTTTATTTAATATTATCTTTGGTAATAGACAAAGTGATGTATTTGCTTTTTATCAATTAGCAAATAGTGTAATTGTTTTAGATGAAATCCAGAGCTATAAAAATAAAATTTGGGCAGAAATAATATGTTATTTAAAAGAATTAGCGAAAATGTTTAATATCAAAATTATTATAATGTCTGCTACTTTACCTGATTTGGATATTTTATCGAGATTTCAAGCACAAGCAGTAAATTTGCTGGAAAGCCCAAGCAGATTTTTTGCAGTGGATTGTTTTAAAAATCGTGTGAAATTAAATTATGATTTATTAAAAATCGATAAAGATAATATATTAGATAAATTAAAAACACATTTAAAACAATATCTAAAATCAGATAAGAAAATTTTGATTGAATTTATAAAGAAGAAAACAGCGCATGATTTTTGGGTAGATTTACAAGAAAATGAAGATTTTAAAGATGTTCAGATAGAGTATTTATCTGGTGATGATAGTATAGCAGAGAGAAAGAGAATTTTAAGACAAAGTTTAAAAAATGCTACAGAATACTATAATTTTAGTATCTATCACAAGTTATTGAAGCTGGTGTAGATATAGATATGGATATCGGTTATAAAAATATATCAAAGTTGGATAGCGAAGAGCAATTTTTGGGTAGAATAAATCGTTCCTGCAAAAAAGAAGGCATAGCATATTTTTTTGAAGTTGATGAAGCAAGCGATATATACAAAGATGATGTACGGTTGAGTGAAAGTATTGTATTAAAAGATGTAAATATGCAAAAGATTTTAGAATTAAAATTGTTTGATAAATATTATAAGAAAGTATTAGAAACTACCATGGGAAAATATAGTTATCATTTTGATGAATTTATAAAAGATATTTCTGATTTAAATTATGAAAGTATATCTACTCATATGAAATTGATTGATGATAGACAAGATATGGTACAAATTTATATAATTAGGAATTTATGTGTTGATGGCGAAATTTTAGATGGAAAACAAATTTGGGATAGTTATGTAGATTTATGGGAAATGGCAGAAAAACTATGTCTTATGCCGAGTGGAAAATTGAATTGTCTAGAATTACAAGCAAAATGAATAATTTTTATTTTATCAAGTTAGTAAACATAATCTGCATATAGGAAAATTTTATGAACAAATGGGTAATATTATTTGCTTGGAAGATGGCGATAAATATTTTTACAAAAGACAAATTTAATAGAGAGATATTATATATTGAGAATTGAAGCATAAATCTATTTTATTAATAATATAGATTTATTATGTTGGGTAAAATTTTTCTAGAATGTTGTTTAAATTAGAGTATAAAATATAAAATCTTAAAAATAAGGAATTAATATCAATAAATGTTGTTTTTGAATTTGCTGTTGTAGATACTAGGGTAAATATAACGATTAGATTAATAGTAACAAAGGTTGTTTTAAATGAACTTAGCAATGGATATATATAGATGTTTTTAAACAAAAAATGATAATAAATTATTATGAATAAATATATAATCTATTAATAATTTTTATAGACTAAAAGGATTATTTTTGTTATAATATACAAACTATGACTTTGGAGGTATATATTTGACAAAAATAAAAATATTATTGGTTACTATTTGTATTATGGTGATGTCTACTATGACTGTCAGTGCAAATGCGTTTGATGATTTGAAAGGTGACTTAAAGGATGATCAAGCATTGAAGTTAGCAGCGGGATATCTAGTTGCCAATGAGGTGCAACGATTAACGAAAATAAGTGCATTAGAATTATTCTTAGCTTCAACAGCAGTTAATTATATGGACGATAAAGATCTAACAAATGCAGTAGTAAAATCTTTAATATATCAGATAAAATTTTAAATGATGGTATAAACATAAGGATGTTGTTTTGTGTAAAATAATATTCTTATGTTTTTTTATTAGATGAAACCTTAGTAATATGTCTTTATAGTATAATTGAAAAAAACTATAGGATATGATGATATGAAGGATATTTTTAAATTGGAAATGACAACAGTATGGTCTTTTCCTAAAAGAGGCAATTGGGCTACACATTCAGGAATGTATCGTGGAAATTGGTCACCATATGTTCCTCGTAATTTAATATTAAAATTTACAGCAGAACATGATTGGATATTAGATCAATTTATGGGAAGTGGAACAACATTAATTGAAGCTAAATTATTGAATAGAAATATTATTGGTATAGATGTTAATGAGAAGGCATATAAAATAACAGAGAAAAATTTAAATTTTGAGTGTAAAACATCATCACATATTCATATAAGATTATGTAGTGCAGAAAATATATATTTTATAAAAAATAATAGTATAGATTGTATTTGTACACATCCTCCATATGCTAATATCATTAAGTATAGTAAAGATAATCAATATGATATATCATTATTAAGTGTTGAAAAATATTTGTTAGCTATGAAAAATGTAGCAAAAGAATCGTATCGTGTGTTAAAATTTAATCATATTTGTGCTATTATGGTAGGCGATATTAGAAAAGAAGGAATTTTAATTCCTTTAGGTTTTTATGTAATGAATATTTTTAAACAGCAAGGTTTTATTTTAAAAGATATAATAATAAAAGAACAACATAATTGTAAATCTACTTCAAAATGGGTAAATATAAAGCATTCTTTTTTATTTATTAGCACATGAATATATTTTTATATTTTGAGAAAAAGTAAATTTTTATGGAGATGATAAGTTGATAGATAATAATATATCACCATTTATAAAATGGGCAGGAGGAAAACGCCAATTATTACCTTATATTAAGGAAAAAATGCCTTTGAAATATAAAAATTATATAGAACCATTTATAGGTGGTGGTGCTGTATTGTTTGGTATAACACCAGATAAGGCAATAATTAATGATATAAATAAAGCACTTATAAATGTATATAACCAAATAAAATATAATCCTAGTAAGTTAATGGATTTTTTATCAAAAATTGATATTCAAAGTAATATTGAACCTAAAGTAAATATTATTATAAAAAAATGAGAAATATTTAATGATAAGATAATGAAATCTGAATATGATATAGAATTAGCTAGTTTA
>ENA-OQET01001200-OQET01001200.1-human-gut-metagenome-genome-assembly--contig:-NODE-1200-length-11927-cov-3.451695_pt1 | contig 11927 bp, 9 predicted proteins | sample MGYA00242800_ERZ504645 | MGnify/ENA primary metagenome ERZ504645 (study PRJEB26092, sample SAMD00036308) | human gut metagenome | host: Homo sapiens | study: EMG produced TPA metagenomics assembly of... | reverse complement strand
TCCATGGAACGCCATGGCAATATTGTCAGTGTTGAAGGATCTGGAAATAAGAAGAGATCCTCTTTTCCTTTGATATCAAATCCTTTTATATTAAAACGATCAAATGAAATACCTTTTTCAAAAGCTTAGGTAATGCATCTGGTTGAATTGCAATGTTTTTTTGATTTCCAAACGCATCAAAAAAAGCTAAACGAATGAACTTCACATTTTCTTCCTCGATAAAACGAAGACATTCTTCTTTATTAAACATAGTAAAGCCTCCTTTAATATGTATGTTATTAAAGCATAATTTACATAATATTTTCAACAATTTTCACAAACTTTCACTTTTTTGTTGACAAAGAATTTCAAATGCGTATAATTAGCGACATAGAAAAGGCAAAGGTGCCAATTAGCTTGATGCTGATAGGTATCTTTGCCCTTTTTTTATGGGAGGAATACTATGAAAACAAACGTCACAGAGATTTTCGCAAGTAAAGTTTTTAATGAGGAACAGATGCAGCAACGTCTTGCAAAAGACACATTTAAAGAGCTGCAAAAAACGATCCGAGATGGAAAGCCTTTAATATTAAGATTGCCAATGCGGTAGCTCATGCTATGAAAGAATGGGCCTTAGAAAATGGGGCTACTCATTTCACACATTGGTTTCAACCAATGACCGGTGTGACCGCAGAAAAACATGACAGCTTTATCACACCAAGCGAAAAAGGAAAAGTCATAATGGAATTTTCTGGTAAAGAATTAATCAAAGGAGAACCTGATGCCTCCTCATTTCCTAATGGAGGTCTACGTGCCACTTTTGAAGCTAGAGGGTATACCGCGTGGGATCCAACATCATATGCTTTTATCAAAAACGATGTATTATGCATTCCAACAGCCTTCTGTTCTTATTCAGGTCATGCCCTAGATAAGAAAACACCACTATTAAGAAGTATGGAAGCTATCAATAAAGAAGCATTACGAATCCTTCATTTATTTCATCACGATGATGTCAAGATGGTCAAAAGCACAGTAGGACCTGAACAAGAATACTTTTTGGTTGATATCGAACAATATAAACAGCGAAGGATCTAATTTATACGGGTCGTACATTGTTTGGTTTACCTGCTCCTAAAGGACAAGAGATGGAAGATCACTATTTTGGAACGATCAAGTCCAGGGTTCAAACTTTTATGAAAGAACTGAACACTGAACTTTGGAAATTAGGTGTTTTGGTCAAAACGGAACATAACGAAGTTGCACCGGCTCAATATGAATTAGCGCCTATCTTCTCTACCAGCAATATTGCCACTGATCATAATCAATTGACCATGGAATTGATCCAGCGAATTGCAAAAAAACATGGCTTGGTCGCTTTATTGAATGAAAAGCCATTTGAAGGAATTAATGGTTCTGGGAAACATAATAATTTCTCTTTATCAACCGATACAGGGATCAACTTACTAGAACCTGGAGAAACACCATATGAAAATGCACAGTTCTTACTTTTCTTATGTGCCATTATTAAAGCGGTTGATGAATATCAAGACTTGCTGCGTTTAAGTGTGGCCAGCGCTGGAAACGATCATCGACTTGGAGCTAATGAGGCACCACCGGCAATCATTTCTATTTTCTTAGGAGATGAACTGACAGAAATATTAGAAGCGACTGAAAAAGGTATTAGTTATGATGGAAAAGATCGTGAGTTTATGAAGATTGGAGCTCACGTCTTGCCTAAATTCACAAAAGATACGACTGATCGAAACCGAACAAGTCCATTTGCCTTTACCGGCAATAAGTTTGAATTCAGAATGCCAGGAAGTGCTTCATCCATTGCGGGATGTAATATTTGTTTAAATACAGCTATTGCAGAAGAACTTAGACAGTATGCAGATATTTTAGAAAATGCCCATGATTTTGAAAGCACACTTCATGCTTTGATCCTGGATACGATCAAGAATCATAAACGTATCATCTTTAATGGAAATGGATATGATGATTCCTGGATCCAGGAAGCTGAAAAACGTGGTTTATTAAATCTACGTACGACACCAGACGCACTTCCATACTTTGTACATGAGAAGAATATCGAATTATTTGAACGTAATAAAGTATTGAATCGAGAAGAAATTTATTCTCGTTATGAGATCATGATGGAAGAATACACGAAGACGATCAATATTGAAGCTTTAACAATGATCAATATGGCACAAAAAGAAATTCTTCCAGCTGCTTTGAAATACAGCAAGCATTTAGCTCAAAGTGTAAAGCTTAAACGGGATATTTCTACACTGATCGATACAGAATATGAAGAAGTTAATTTAACCAGACTTTCAAGCTTATTGACACAGGCTTATAAGAACGTTTTAAAACTTCAAGAATCAGTGGATACGTTAAAAGGAATCGATGATTTTGAAAAAGCTGCTTTCTTTGTTCGTGATACTTTGATTTTAGATATGGAACAATTAAGGAAACCATGTGATGAAATGGAAAGCATTGTATCAAGTCAAGATTGGCCTTTCCCTACTTATGGAAAACTATTATTTGGAATTATTTAAATATACTATCAGATCTATTTACGTAGATCTGATTCTTTTTAAAGGAGTAGATAACTATGTGTACCGTAATTGGATATCAAGGAAACAAAGATGCAAAAGATATACTCATACAAGCTCTGCAAAGAACGAAGTCAAGAGGTCCCGATGATCAAAGGATCGAATCTTTTGGATCGTGCATGCTTGGTTTTCAACGATTGGCAATCATGGGACTCACTGATGAAGGGATGCAGCCATTTCAGTTAAATCAGGACGCCCTGGTTTGTAATGGTGAAATTTACGGGTTTCGAAAGATTAAAAATGCATTTATAGAAAAAGGAATTCAATTTAAAAGTGACAGTGATTGTGAAATCTTATTATATATGTATCAAGAATATAAATGTGAGATGTTTAAAAGATTGGATGCTGAATTTGCCTTGATCATATATGATCATGAAAGTGATTCATTGATTGCAGCTAGAGATCCGATCGGAATTCGTCCTTTATTTTATGGATACGATTCCAACAACAATATCATATTTGCTTCAGAAGCAAAGAATCTTGTATCCATCGTTAAAAAGATTATTCCCTTCCCTCCTGGACATTATTATAAGGGTGGAAAATTTGTTTGTTATAGAGATATCTCTCATGTAGATTCTTTTAAAAGTGGAACTCTAGATTTTATATGCAAACCAATTCATGATCTTTTGATACAGGGAGTTCATAAACGACTTGATGCCGATGCTAAAGTAGGTTTTTTATTAAGTGGTGGTTTGGATTCCAGTTTGGTTTGTGCTATTGCTTCAAGAATATATGATAAACCAATTCGAACATTTGCCATTGGTATGAAAAAAGATGCCATTGATTTAAAATATGCTAAAGAAGTAAGTGAATATATTCATTCCATTCATACTGAGTTTATTATAACGAAAGAAGATGTAATTAACGCATTAGAAGAAGTGATACAGATCTTGGCTACATATGATATAACGACCATCCGAGCCTCGATTGGAATGTATCTTCTTTGTAAAAAGATTCATGAAACAACTGATATCCGTGTTTTGTTGACTGGTGAAGTTAGTGATGAATTATTTGGCTACAAATATACAGACTATGCACCAAATGCCCTAGCTTTTCAACAAGAATGCACAAAACGTTTGAAAGAACTATATATGTATGATGTATTAAGGGCCGATCGCTGTATCAGTACAAACTCTATGGAAGCAAGGGTTCCTTTTGGTGATTTGGATTTTGTTCAATATGTCATGTCGATCGATCCTGAACTAAAGATGAATACCTATAATAAAGGAAAATACTTGCTTCGCTATGCATTTAAAGAAGATGCGCTTTTACCTGAACATATACTGATGAGAGAAAAAGCTGCGTTTTCTGATGCTGTAGGTCATTCTTTGGTAGATGATCTTAAAGCGTATGCACAAACAAGGTATACCAATGAAGAATTTCATGAAAAATCAAAAAAATATACATTTGCACCTCCCTTTACCAAAGAATCCCTTTTATATCGAGAGATCTTTGACAAATACTATCCAAATCAAGAAAGCATGATTAAAGGATACTGGATGCCAAATAAAGAATGGGAGAACTGTGATGTCTTAGATCCATCTGCCAGGGTCTTGGCAAATTATGGAGACAGTGCAAAATAAAAAACTAAATAGAAAGGTGAAACTATGAGCTATAAGAATGAGCATGATGCTTGTGGGATTGGTGCCGTTGTTCAAATTGACGGTAAGGTAAGTCACGATGTAGTGGACAATGCATTATCGATCGTCGAAAAATTAGAACATAGAGCTGGTAAAGATTCCACCGGAAAAGTTGGAGATGGCGTAGGTATCTTATTGCAGATATCACATTCATTCTTTAAACATGTGTGTAAGGAAATAAATATTGAACTGCAAAAACCTAGAGACTACGCTGTAGGAATGTTTTTCTTTCCCAATCATATGTTAGAAAGAAATCAAGCTAAAAGATTATTTGAAACGATCGTTTCTAATGAAAACTGCGAAGTCTTAGGTTGGCGCAAGGTCAAAACAGATGCATCTATTTTAGGTAAAAAGGCACTTGCCTGCATGCCTTATATAGAACAAGTCTTTATCAAGAAGCCAGATTTTGTATCGTCAGATCTTGAATTTGACAAATTATTATATGTAATACGAAGACAATTTGAAAAAAGTTGTCCAGATACATATGTAGTTTCATTATCTTGTCGAACGATCGTATATAAAGGAATGTTTTTGGTCGATCAACTTAGAAAATTTTATCTAGATCTTGATGATCCAAACTATAAAAGCACGATTGCCATTGTACATTCCCGCTTTTCAACGAACACGACTCCAAGCTGGCAAAGAGCACATCCAAATCGTTTGATTGCCCATAATGGAGAAATCAATACGATTCAAGGAAATATTAACCGTATGCTTGCACGTGAAGAAAGCATGAGTTCAGATTTTCTAAATACAAACAAAAATAAGATCTTACCAGTGATCGATCCAAAAGGTTCGGATTCGGCAATTTTAGATAATACGTTGGAGTTTTTGATGATGAATGATATTGAACTTGCTAAAGCTGTCATGATCACAATTCCTGAAGCCTGGAAGAATTCCTTACAGGATTCCTTAAAAAGAGATTTTTATCATTATTACGCTACGATGATGGAACCATGGGATGGGCCAGCAGCCATTTTATTTAGTGATGGAGATGTTTTAGGCGCAGTCCTTGATCGCAATGGGTTACGACCAGCTAGATATTATGTAACGGACGATAATATGTTGATCTTATCAAGTGAAGTTGGTGTCTTAGATGTTGATGAGAAAAAAATATTAAAGAAATCACGTTTACAGCCAGGAAAAATGTTATTGGTGGATACCAAGAATAAAGAAATTATTGACGATGAAACAATCAAAGATCGATATGCTTCAAACAATCCTTATGGTGAATGGCTGGATGGTTCTTTATTAAAGCTAAAAGATCTTAAGGCAACCGATAAAAAAACAGTAAAGCTTACAACACAAGAACGACAATCGCTATATAAATATTTTGGTTATACATATGAAGAAGTAAATGATTTGATTTTGGAAATGGCCAGGATACAAAAAGAACCAACCTTTTCCATGGGAACCGATGTTCCTTTAGCAATTTTAAGTAACCTTCACCCTTCCCTATTTCATTACTTTAAACAGCGATTTGCTCAAGTAACCAATCCTCCAATTGATTCCATTCGTGAAGAAATCATTACCGATACAACTATTTATGTAGGACCAAATGGAAACATACTTAAAGAGAATAAAAATAATTGTAAAGTTTTAGAGATAAATAATCCAATACTGGATGCAAGAGATATGGATAAGATCAAACATCTAAATAATAATACGCTTGTTCCTCAAGTAATATCCCTATTGTATTATCGAGGCATGCCATTAAAAGAGGCTATGGAAGAATTGTTTGTTAAATGTGACAAAGCGTATCATGAGGGAGCCAATATATTGATCTTATCAGATCGCGGTATTGATGAAAGTCATATGGCCATCCCTAGTTTACTTGCTATTTCAGGTTTAGAACAGCATTTGATCAAGACAAAAAAAAGAACGTCTGTATCGATCATACTTGAAAGTGGCGAACCACGTACTGTACATGAGTTTGCCTGCTTATTAGGATTTGGGGCAACCGCTATTTATCCATATTTGGCTCATGAATGTATTGAAGAAAATATCGAAAAAGGTAATTTGGATAAAGAAGTTTCGATTGCGATTAAGGATTATAATTTAGCTGTTCTACACGGAATTGTAAAGATTGCCGCAAAAATGGGTATTTCAACGCTTCAATCTTATCAAAGCGCCCAAATATTTGAAGCAGTCGGAATCAGTCAGGAAGTTATTGATCAATATTTTACCAATACAATATCTACGGTTGGAGGTATTGGTTTAAAACAAATTGAAGAAGACTTAACATACCATCATAAAAGAGCCTTTGATGTGCTTGGTTTAAAAACAGATATGAGCTTAGACTCAATTGGATTTCACAAGCTTCGTTATGGTAGACATACCGAAGATCATTTATACGATGCCAAGACCATTACCCTGCTTCAACAAGCAGCCCAGACAAATGACTATCAGCTTTTTAAACAATATACCCATCGTTTGCATAATAAAAAGATCATGCATAATTTGCGCGATAGCTTTGAAATTTTCACAGATGCATCTCCTATTCCTTTAGATGAAGTTGAATCTGAAGAAGAAATCGTAAAACGTTTTAAAACTGGTGCAATGTCGTATGGATCTATATCTAAAGAAGCACATACCTGTCTAGCGGTTGCGATGAACCGTCTTCATGGTAAATCCAATACGGGTGAAGGCGGCGAAGACCCTAAACGATTCCATACAGAAGAAAACAGCGCCATCAAACAAGTGGCAAGTGGTCGTTTTGGTGTAACAAGTGAATATTTGATCAATGCACAAGAAATACAAATCAAAATGGCTCAAGGTGCAAAACCAGGTGAAGGAGGTCATTTGCCTGCACAAAAGGTATATCCTTGGATTGCCAAAACAAGACATTCTACGCCAGGTGTCTCACTGATCTCACCTCCACCTCATCATGATATTTATTCAATCGAAGATTTAGCTCAATTGATCTATGATTTAAAAAATGCTAATGAAAAAGCGCGAATTTCTGTAAAACTAGTTAGTGAAGCTGGTGTAGGAACCATCGCATGTGGTGTTGCCAAAGCTGGTGCCACTGTTGTTTTGATCTCCGGATATGATGGTGGTACAGGAGCTGCAGGACAAAGCAGTATTCATCATGCAGGCTTGCCTTGGGAATTAGGCCTGGCTCAAGCCCATAAAGATCTTATTGATAACGATTTAAGATCACGCGTTATTTTGGAAACAGATGGTAAATTGATGAGTGGAAGAGATGTTGCGATTGCCGCATTGTTAGGTGCAGAAGAATATGGTTTTGCGACTGCCCCTTTGGTTGTTATGGGATGTCGTATGATGCGAGTATGTAATCTGGATACTTGTCCTTTTGGAGTGGCTACACAAAACCAAGATTTACGAAAACGTTTTAAAGGTAAACCAGAATACGTTATAAACTTTATGCATTTTATTGCCAGAGAACTAAGAGAAATCATGGCAGAACTTGGAATGCATACTCTTGATGAAATGATCGGACGACAGGATTTATTAAAGATCAAAAAAGAATTGAAACCAAGACAGGAACTGTTGGAGCTTGAAAAAATCTTAACAAGCAATATGAATATCCATCATGAAGAGATGAAATCGTATGATTTTAAACTAGAAGAAACCCTGGATAAACGTATGATCATTCCTCATTTTACGCAAAATAACTCTCAATTAGAAGTAGCTGTCAATTGTACGAATCGATCAATAGGTACTCTATTTGGTTCTTATATTACACAAAGCCAGGGAAATGATGTAAAAGAAGATACATATCAAATCAAATGTGTTGGTGGTGCCGGACAGTCTTTTGGAGCCTTTGTTCCTTCAGGAATAACTTTACATTTAATTGGAGATGCTAATGATTATTTTGGAAAAGGTTTATCTGGAGGAAAGCTTATTGCCTCTTTGCATAAAGATTCTAAATTAAAATCGAACGAAAATATTATCATAGGCAATGTAGCACTCTATGGAGCAACCAGCGGAAAAGCTTTCATTCAGGGTGTTGCTGGAGAAAGATTTGGAGTTCGCAATTCAGGGGCTACGATCGTTTGTGAAGGTTGTGGAGATCATGGCCTGGAATACATGACAGGTGGTATTGCCTTGCTCCTAGGAAAGACCGGTAGAAACTTTGCGGCTGGCATGAGTGGTGGAATCGCCTATGTATACGACAAAGATCACGATTTGTATAAACGATTGAATAAAGAAATGGTCATCATGAATGAAGTGGAAAAAAAGACGGATATCGAAACGATTCATGCGCTGATGAAGGAACACTTCCAAAATACAGGTTCACAAATTGCTAAACAATTATTAGATAACTTTGAAGAGAGTTTAAAAGATTTCAAGGTCATTATTCCTCATGATTATCTAAAAATCAAAGAGAAGATAAAGTCACTGTGTGACAAGGGCTTTAGTCAAAATGAAGCCGAGTTACAGGCATTCCAGGAAATCTTTGAACAAAAGGAGGTGTAATACATGGCAGATATACATGGATTTATGAAATATGATCGCAAAGAGAATCAAAAGATATCTCCTATAAAAAGAGTCGTTGATTTTAGTGAATTTACACTTTATCTAGAACCAGAACAAAGAAAGATGCAAGCTGCACGATGTATGAATTGCGGCGTTCCATATTGTTCATCCTCTATGGAATTAAAAGGTATGGTCACAGGGTGTCCATTGAATAATTTAATCAGTGAATTTAATGATGAATTATACAAAGGTCATGAATATGAAGCTCTTGAACGTCTTTTGAAACAAAATCCATTCCCAGAATTTACCGGACGTGTTTGCCCTGCTCTATGCGAGAAAGCTTGTTTAAATGGGTATGATGGACAACCTGTTACGATCCATGATAATGAGTTATATATTATAGAAAACGGATTTGAAAAAGGTTGGGTTCAAGCCAACCCGCCAAAAGTTCGCACAGATAAAAAAATTGCGGTCATTGGAAGTGGTCCGGCTGGGTTAAGCGTTGCCTATATGTTGAATCAAAGAGGTCACCAGGTTTCAGTTTATGAAAGAGACAAAGAGCCAGGTGGTTTATTGATGTATGGAATTCCTAATATGAAACTAGATAAATCCATCATTCGAAGAAGAATTGAGTTGATGAAACAGGAAGGTATCCAATTTTATACCAATTGTGATATTGGAAATAACATTGAATTTAAGAATCTTTATAAAGATCATGATGCGATCATTGTTTGTTGTGGCGCAAAACAGGCTCGAAAACTAAATTTAGAAAATGAGGATATAGAGGGGATATATCCTGCCGTCGATTTTCTAAGCGAAATCACGGATATGATCGAAACCAACAAACGGCCAATATCGCTTGAAGGAAAAAACGTTGTGATCGTAGGTGGTGGAGATACTGGGAATGATTGTGTAGCAACCAGCATACGTCTACATTGTAAAACGGTGACACAACTAGAAATGATGCCTAAGCCTGCCATGACAAGAAGACTTGATAATCCATGGCCTGAATGGCCCAAGGTCTTAAAAACAGATTATGGTCAACAAGAAAGCATAGAATTATTTCATAAAGATCCAAGGATCTACCAAACTACAATCAAAGAAATCAAAAAAAAGGGAAATCATATCACTCATGTCGTAACGACAAAACTTCAATTTGATGGTAAAAAAATGATCCAAATTCCAGGAAGTGAAACAAAATTAAAATGCGATCTATTATTGATTGCGGCTGGCTTTACAGGTGTAGAATCTTATGTTCAAGATGCCTTACATATCAAAATGAGCAAGCGCAATACATTTGAGGCCAATAATCATCAAACCAATGATGATAAGGTATTTGTAGCTGGTGATTGTAGACGAGGTCAATCTTTGGTAGTATGGGCCATTCATGAAGGCATTGAGTGTGCTAGAAAAGTAGATGAATATCTAATGGGATATTCGAATATAGAATAACGAGGCAGTTTACACTACCTCGTTTTTTCTACATTTAATCGTTTAAATAAAACATCTCTTGCCGCTTTATCAAAAGGATTTTCCAATGGTTTTAGATCTTCGAATTTAAATTCAGGATCATCTTTTTGAAGAGCCTTTGTAATCACAAAATCCGCAACAACAGGATTTTTTGGAAGCAATGGTCCATGAAGATATGTTCCTAAGATATTTCCATCATAGAATCCTTCATATCCGCTATCAAATGTATTCCCATAACCGGATAAAACTTTTCCTAGTGGTTTTGATACATTTTTTGTTTGTCCACCATGATTCTCAAATCCTACGATCTGAGTTTTTATTCCATCCAGATTGGCTTCAATGATGATGTTTCCAACACAGCGAGTACGATCTGCTCCCGTGTCCGTATAATAATCATAAAATTTCAAACCATCGATTTTCTGATTATCACTTGCGGTATAATACTGACCAAATAATTGATATCCGCCACAAATCAATAGAACAAAGGTGTTTTCATCCATGGCCTGTTTGATATTTTCTTTTCGTGAGAGTAAATCAGGAATCAAAGAAAACTGTGTCTTGTCATCCCCGCCTCCTAAGAAGATCAAGTTATAATCACATAGATTTTTTTTCTCACCAATACCACATGTATCTAAGACAAAATCTATATCACGATCTTCACATCGTTTTTTTAGGACCATCATGTTTCCCTTGTCTCCATAAAGATCCATGATGTCATGATATAGCCAACAAACTCTAAGACTATGTTTCATATTATTTCATTCCCTTCAAGATCGCATTTCGAGTTGGCAATAAAGCCGTATATGTAGCGATACAGTATGTTACGATATTCTTTTCCATACATGACTTAACGGCTACATCCAGGTCTGTTTCAATCAAGATCTTTCCTTTGAAACCACCATAGTAAAGACGTAAAGCCATATCGTTGGCACGAAGGCCTGCTGCAAACGACTTTTTTTGGTACTCTCTTTCATCAAGTTTTTCAAAGAATGTATCATAGATCCAGCTTACATCCGTTCCATCTTGATCATTATCGTTTAAAACAATGCAGATGTTTTTATCTGAGGGATCCATTTCGATGACTTTCATAACTTCGTTAGCACCTGTAGGATTTTTGATCAAGTTAGAACACATGTCTGATTGTTTAGGTTAAATTTTTCATTTCTTCCCTTTGGTTGAGTGCACTTTCAAATACCTTTTGAACATATGAATAATCGATATGATAGTATTTTGCCAACGCCATTACGGCAGCTGCATTGTACATGGAATACATACCTTCATAAGGATTTTTATACTTGACTTTTTCATTGGTAAAAGTTTGATTGATTAAATCTATATTTTCCAAAGAAACATTACGCTTACCAAGTTCTATGTCACTTATATATGTCCTATGTAAATCCGCATAAATCGTCCTAGTCTCTTCTTGTGATATTTTCTTATTTTGTCGTATTGCTCTTACTGCTTTTCCATAAGCGACACGTATTTCTTCCTGCATTGCTTGACACCTCCAATTAGTTAAATTATAATAGCACTGTAGACTTTGAGTCTACAGACTATAAGTTACATGTGAGGTTTGAGCAATGTCCAAAGTACCAGCATTATTAAAGTGGATCGGAAATAAGCAACGCTTTGCCGAAACCATTATTTCATATATGCCCGAACAATTTAATAACTACTATGAACCATTTTTAGGTAGCGGTGCTGTAATGGCACAATTACTATACCAAAACAGCACAACCAGCACCCCTAGTTTTACTCATTCATATGCCAGCGATATCTT
>ENA-OQET01001199-OQET01001199.1-human-gut-metagenome-genome-assembly--contig:-NODE-1199-length-11929-cov-7.698017_pt1 | contig 11929 bp, 10 predicted proteins | sample MGYA00242800_ERZ504645 | MGnify/ENA primary metagenome ERZ504645 (study PRJEB26092, sample SAMD00036308) | human gut metagenome | host: Homo sapiens | study: EMG produced TPA metagenomics assembly of... | reverse complement strand
AAAAGGAAGGAAGACACTAGTTTTAGTAATTGCTAAATTAAGGAAAAAATATACTCTAAAAACCCTATTAAACTATACAAAATTAGCTAAAAGCACATATTATGATGCATTAAAAAAATTATCTAGAAGAAGATAAATATAAAGGATTAAAAACATTAATTCATAATATTTGTAATAAAATCATGGAAGATATGGATATAGAAGAGTAACTATGCATCTGCATAAACAAGGAATAAAAATCAATCATAAAGTAGTTAATGAGATTGATGAAAGAAGAAAATTTAACAATGACAAAGTAAGAGCAAAGAAAATAATAAATACATATAGAGGGCAAAGAAGGGAAAAATAGCCAAAAAATATATTAAATAGAAATTTCAAAGCAGAAAAAACCAAACGAAAAAATGGGCAACAGATGTAACAGAATTTGCATTATGTAATGAAAAAATATATTTATCACCAATAATAGATTTATATAACGGAGAAATAATAAGTTATAAAATATCGAAAAGGCCAATACTAAAGCAAGTATTAGATATGGTAGAAGATGCAACAAGAAAGATAAAAGAAACGAAAGGGATAATTCTACATTCAGACCAAGGCTGGCAATATCAAAATAAGAGGTATCAGAAGTTATTAAAAGAAAAAGGCATTATCCAAAGCATGAGCCGAAAAGGCAATTGCTTAGATAATGCCGTAATAGAAAATTTCTTTGGTTTACTAAAAAGCGAATTATTCTATTTAAAAAAATTCAAATCTGTTGAAGATTTTATAAAAGAGTTAAAATCTTATATAAAATATTATAATACAAAACGGATAAAGATAAAACTAAAAGGACTTAGTCCCGTAGAATACAGAACTAAGTCTCAATTAGTAGCTTAATTAATATGTCCAATATTTTGGGTGCATATCAATTTTTACGATAGTCTTTTTTATATTATTTTTTAGAGGGGATTCGCCATATTCTTTCAAAAGGATAAGCTTCAAACATATATCTTAAGTCAATATAATCTTCGCCTAAAATAAAAGATATACGTTGTAATTTTTTACTTTGGTATATTTTTTTTAATTTATTAATATAATAATTTATTTCTAAATCTGTTAATTTACCATTTTGCATATATATTTTTATATTATCAAAAGACATATTGACACCTCATTTAGTGGCAGATTATTTATCTAATTTCCAAATATCGTTATTATATTCAGCGATTGTGCGGTCACTAGAAAAATAGCCAGCGTTAGCAATATTTGTTAAAGACATTTTTGCCCAATTTTGACGATTTAAATAATCATGGAAAGCTTTATCTTTAGCTTGAATATATGATTTTAAATCAAGTAAAGTCATAAACCAATCTTTATTACTTAATTCATTGTATAAACGTTGAAGATTTTCAGCATTGCCAATGGAAAGCATTTCTTTAGAAATCAAGAATTTAAGTGTATTTTCAATTTCTGTATCATTTTCATAATAATCTTTGACATTATAATCTTGTTTTGTGTAATGATTGATAACATTATCACTGCTTTCACCAAAGATATAGATATTATCATCACCTACTAATTGATGAATTTCTACATTAGCACCATCTTCTGTACCTAATGTAATTGCGCCATTTAACATCATTTTCATATTGCCAGTACCACTAGCTTCTTTACTAGCGAGTGAAATTTGTTCAGAAATATCACAAGCAGGAATTAATTTTTCAGCTTGAGAAACATTGTAGTTTTCAATCATGACAACTTGAATATATTTATTAACAATAGAGTCTTTAGCAATGATATCTTGAAGACATAAAATAGCATGAATGATATCTTTGGCAATGACATATGCAGGTGCAGCTTTAGCGCCAAAAATGAAAGTTATAGGTGTTTTTGGTCGATAGCCTTGTCTGATTTTTAATAGTAAATTGATGATATAGAGTAAATTCATTTGTTGACGTTTATATTCATGTAAGCGTTTGATTTGAATATCAAAGATACTATTTGGATTAATGCTGATTTGCATAGTTTTTTGAATATAATCTGCGAGTTTTTGTTTATTATGAGCTTTAATTTTTAAAAGTGTAGATAATACATTTTCATCATTAATATATTGTAATAGTTCTTTTAATTTTGTAGCATCTTGTAGAAATTTATTGCCTATTAGAGATTGAATATATTGGCTAAGTTCATGATTACAATGCAATAACCAACGACGGAATGTAATACCATTAGTTTTATTATTGAATTTTTGCGGATAGAGTTTATAAAAGGCATTTAATTCACTATTTTTTAGAATATCAGTATGCAAAGAAGCTACACCATTGATACTATAGCCAAAATGAATATCCATATTAGCCATGTGCACACGATTTTCTTTATCGATAATTTGGACGGCTTCTTCTTCACTGCGTGTGAATGCAACAGTATCGAGGATTTCAATTATTGGAATTAAATGTGGTACTACTTGACGGAGATAATCCATAGGCCATTTTTCTAAAGCTTCAGCTAAAATAGTATGATTTGTATAAGCACAAGTATTTGTTACGATATGCACTGCTTCTTTTAAATGAATACCCTCTTTTAATAAGCGATAGATAAGCTCAGGAATAATCATTGATGGATGAGTATCATTGATTTGAATACATACATGTTGATGTAAGTCTTTGAGGTCATGACCTTTAGCTTTTTCTTCCATTAAAATTAATTGAGCTGCATTGCTAATCATGAAATATTGTTGATAGATGCGAAGTAATTGACCTTCTTTTGTACTATCATCAGGATATAAAAATAAAGTAAGATTTTTTTTGATATCTGTTAAATCAAAAGATATACCTTCTTTAACAATATTTTCATCGATACTGTCTAGGTCAAAAAGATGTAATTTATTCAGTCCTTGTCCATAACCAATAACATCAATATCATAAAGATGAGAATGTACAGTAAAATCTTTGAATTGAATATCAAAGCCTATATTTGTATCATTGAGCCAATTGTCTTTTTGTAACCATGGATTAGCTTCTTCTTTTTGAAGGTGATTGATAAATTTTTGTTTAAATAGACCAAGATGATAATTTAAACCGATGCCATCACCAGAAAGATTAAGTGTAGCAATAGAGTCTAAAAAGCAAGCAGCAAGTCGACCAAGACCACCATTACCTAAAGATGGTTCAGGTTCTATTTCTTCAATAATACTTAAATCTTTACCGTGTTCTTGTAATAAAGAATTGATTTCATCATAAATACCAAGATTAATTAGATTATTAGATAAGAGTTTACCAATTAAAAATTCAGCAGAAATATAGTATAATTTTCGTTTAGTTTGTGTGAGGGGACGATTTTTGCTTAATGCTTTAACTAACATTAATAAGGCTATATATAATTCTTCATTTGTACAGTTATCGATATTTTTTTGAAATTGAATTTGTAATATATTATTTAATTTAGTTAACATAGATAGTCTCCTTATTTTTTATCTCTACCATAAGTGGCTGTAATAGAAGCAATTTTTTGATTTAGTTTTTCACTGAGTTGTGAATTATTCATGCGCCAGCACCAATTACCACCAAGTGTAGATGGTTTATTTATGCGACTTGTATTATCTAGTTGTAACCAATCTTGCATAGGAATGATACACATTTTAGCTACAGATTGCATAGCTAAACAAATAGCTTTATCTAGTAGTTTTAAATCATCTTGAGTATCAGTACATAAATAGCGACGCAAAGTATTTTTTTCTTCTGGCAAGATTGACTTAAACCAGCCAAGCATTGTTTCATTATCATGAGTGCCAGTATAAACTACACAATTTTCATTGTAATTATGAGGTAAATAATTATTAGCACCACTAGAATCGCGACTATCAAAGGCAAATTCTAAAACTTTCATTCCTGGATAGCCTGTATCTTTTACTAATTGGCGAACGGAGTCAGTTAAATAACCAAGGTCTTCAGCAATGATTTCTTTATTGCCAAGTGTATTTTTTATTTGTTGGAAAAGATTTATTCCAGGGCCTTTTACCCAATGACCACCTTTAGCTGTAGTATTTCCGTAAGGAATAGAATAATATTCATCAAAGCCACGGAAATGGTCAATACGAACAACATCATATAATTTATAGCACCAAGAAATACGAGATATCCACCAAGAAAAATTTTCTTGTGCATGTCTTTCCCAAGCATATAAAGGGTTGCCCCAAAGTTGACCATCAGCAGAAAAGCCATCTGGCGGACAACCAGCAACTGCTGTTGGCAATAAATTTTCATCTAATTGAAAGAGATGAGGATTAGACCAAGTATCAGCACTATCATAAGCTACATAGATTGGGATATCACCAATTATAGAAATACCTTGACTGTTTGCATAAGCTTTTAATTTTTGCCATTGTTCCCAAAAGATGAATTGGAGGAATTTATAAAAAGTAATATTTTCTTGTAATTTATTTGTGTAGTAGTTCATAGCATCTGTTGTTCTATGGCGGATATCTTCAGGCCATTGTTGCCAAGATATTCCATTTAAATAATCTTTTATTGCCATGAATAAAGCATAATCATTTAGCCAATATGCTTCATTATTTATAAATGATTGGAAATCATGATTATCTGTGATATGACTACGTTTAAAAGCTAATCTCAATAAATCAAAACGTGTATGATATAAGTTTGCATAATCAATAGTAGTATTTTCTTCTTGAATTGGTAATTCATCGATATTTAACCAATTTTTAGCTACTAAATCATCTAAAGAAATAAAATAAGGATTTCCTGCAAAAGTAGAAAATGATTGATAAGGTGAATCGCCATAGCTAGTTGCACCTAAAGGCAATATTTGCCAATAACTTTGTTTAGCTTGTTTTAAATAATCTATCCATTTATAAGCTTCTTGATTAAAGCAACCAATTCCATGACCACCAGGCAGGGAAAAGATTGGTAATAAAATGCCACTTGTTCTCATGATTTTATACTCCTTTTATACATTCTGTTAGTACAGCAAAATGATCAGATATAGTAGGTTTATCTATGCCAGTAAATATAGATTTTTGAGATTGTACATTTATTTTTTTATTGCAAAAAATATAGTCAATGCGGATAGCTTCACTATTTTGAGAAAACCAACCAGCAATGCCAGAAGAACTGGTAATTCCTTCATCACGTATTTGAGCTAATTCATACAAGTCATACCATTTATCTTTAAGAATAAGATTGTAACCTTCATCTTTGATATCACTGCGATTATTGAAATCTCCCATTAAGAAAATAGTATCTTGAGAAATTGGCTTTAGAGCTGTAATTAAATTTTGCCAATGGCGTTGAAATGGTTCTTCTTCATCATTCCACCAGCCCATATGCATAGAAATAAACCATGTTTTTTGTTGATTTACTTCACAACAAATAGCTAAAGCTTTACGCGTTTTATAATTTGTATGATCTTGTGTTTTAGATAATGGAATTACTTTTGTATCTATAATGGGATATTTAGAAAAGATAGCAATACCTTCATCATAGATGTCATAGCCAAGATGACAATCTTCCCAAATCCAATGATAGTTTTTACCTTGTTTAGCTAGTAAATCAGCAATATATAGCGCATGATTATTTTGCTTTAAAATTGATGTACCATAATAATTATGAGGATTTTTAGCTAAGATTTTGTCATCATGTGATTGATTGACTTCTTGAAGTGCGAAGACATCAATATTTTCTTGAAGAATTTCTTCTACAAAAATCTGTGTTTTTTTAAGATAATCTTCCTCTAAAAGACTGTGAGAATTAAGTGTTAGTAATTTCATATAAATTACCTCGTCAATTGATATATTTAAAGAATGTCATTGATGTCAGATTTTAAAACATCGGCTTTAGGTCCATAAATAGCTTGAACGCCATTATCTTTTTTTACTAAACCTAAAGCACCATATTTTTTCCATTGGTCTAAATCTGCTACTTTATTGATATCTTTAACAGTTACACGCAATCTGGTCATACAAGCATCAACGAGAGTGATATTTTCTCTACCACCTAAAAGTTTAATAATAGCTTCAGCTTGAGCAGAGCCTTGTACAGTAGTTTTAGAATTATCTTCATCATTGTTTATACTGTCATAATTACCTAAACGACCAGGTGTAGCAAATTGAAATTTGCCAATCATGAAATAAGCTACAACATAACCGATAACAAAAAAGGCTACAATACAAATTAAAAAGTTAATAATATCTCCAGTAAGTCCTGCTTTTACAGACATAGGAATGCGAGTGATAAATTCAATATTGCCAAAAGAATGAAGGCGTAAATCTATAATACCAGCCATAGCAAAAGCTAGACCTTGAAGAATTGCATAAACGATGTATAAAGGAACAGCGGCAAACATAAACATAAATTCAAGTGGTTCAGTTACACCAGTTAAAAATACAGCGAGTGCAGTGGATACAAACATGGATTTATATTTATGGCGTTTATCTTTATCGACACGATGATACATAGCTAAGGCGATACCAAGCAACATACCAGTAGCACCGATCATTTGACCAACTTTGAAACGAGCAGGTGTTACTTCGTTTAATAATTGATTGTAAGAAGCCATATCACCCATATTTTTGAAGTTGATTAAATCATTTGCCCAAGCAAGCCATAAAGGATCTTGTCCAAATACAAAAGTTCCAGCATTTGCACCTGTTAAAAGTTGATAAGTACCACCAAAAGATGTGTAGTTCATTGGAATGGTAAGCATATGATGTAAACCAAATGGTAAAAGTAAACGTTCTAAAGTACCATAAATAAATGGAGCAAGTACAGGATAAGTAGAAGATGAATTAGCAATCCAAATACCAAAATTATTAATACCTGTTTGTACATAAGTCCAGAAAAAACTGAGAATTACAGAAATTACGACGGAATAAATGATGACCATTAAAGGTACAAAGCGTTTACCATTAAAAAAGGCTAAACAATCTGGTAATTTGCGGAAATTGTAGTATTTATTGTAGACAATACCACCGACAAAGCCAGAGATAATACCGACAAATACACCCATGTTGAGAGCGGCTGCACCAAGAACTTCAACAAAATAGCCTTTAACAGGAATTGTTTGACCTAATAAAGTATAAGTTGTAGCGTCAGCTTGGCTTAACATATCTGTAGTTACACCAAAAATAGAACCAGTTATTCGATTGATTAAAATGAAAGCAATTATAGCAGCAAAGGCACCACCAGCTTTTTCTTTTGCCCATGAACCACCAATGGCAGCAGCAAATAAAATATGTAAATTACCGATAATTGCCCAACCGATATTTTCCATAGTGTTACCAATAATCATGATTAAGGAAATATCAGCACCACACATTTGAATTAATTTACCAAGAGAAATCATAAGACCAGCAGCAGGCATAACAGCGATAACTGTCATTAACACTTTGCCAAGTTTTTGTAAGAAATCAAAATCAATATGAAATTTTTTCTTTGGCGCTTCTTCTACAGTTGATTTTGTTTCTTGTTGCATAGGATTTTGCACATTTTGCATAGTTTGCATGGTTAAAGTTATGATGGCATCTTCACCATGAGTTACTTCGTTGTAATTACAGTTTAATGTCATGTTTTCCATGCCACCACAAATGATAAATGGTGTAATTAAATTGATATTTTTTTGTTGCATGAAAGAAAAATCTACTTCGGCAATTAATGTGCCAGCTTTTATCTTATCGCCAGCTTGCACGTGAACAGTAAAGCCTTCACCATTTAAAGCTACTGTTTCCAAGCCAAAATGAATGAGTAGTTCTAATCCATTATCAGCTTTGATGCCATAGGCATGTTTTGTTGCTGCAATCATAGTGATTTCACCATCAACAGGACTGTAGATTTTACCTTCTGATGGAATGATTGCAATACCATCACCCATCATTTTTGTAGAAAATACAGGGTCAGGAACTTCTGTAAGTGGTATTGTTTTTCCCGTAATTGGTGATAAAAGTTGTAGGGATTTACTTTCCATAAAAACACTTCCTCATAATTTTTATTACATACATTATAAATATCTTTAAAATCGCTTCAGTAATGATTATATTTTTATTATAAAGATTTTTGCGAAAAATTGCAATAAGTTTTACGAAATATTTGCATTAAAAATAAAATGTTTTACGCAAAATAAATGCAATTTATTGCGTAAATAGTTGCGTTAATTATTGAAATGTGGTTTAATATTTATAAATATTAAAGACGATTTTTTATTATAGATATAGAGGAGAATTTTTATGGCAGTTACAATTAAAGATGTCGCGAAATTGGCTGGGGTATCACCGTCAACAGTATCAAGAACGTGTAAAAATCATCCATCGATTAGTCAAGAAACAAAAGACAGAGTAAAAAAAGCGATGGAAGAATTAGGTTACGAGCAAAATAATTTACAACAGAATATTAGTATGCGTAAAATAGGTGTAGTATTTCCTAAAAGTAAAACAGATGTTTATGAAAATCCTTTTTATTTAGAAGCTATAAAGGGAATTGGTAAATATTGTAATAAAAAGCAATATACTTTATTAGTAATAACAGGTGAAACTGATGAAGAATTGATAAGAAGTATAAAAGCTTCAGAGGCAGATGGATTTATCTTTTTATATTCAAATATAGATGATTTAATAATCAATTATATGTATGAGCAAAAATTGTTATTTGTATTGATTGGTAAAGCTACAAAAATGATAAATGATACTATTTATGTAGATAATGATAATGTGCAAGCTGCAAAAGAAGCATGTGAATATCTAATATCTTTAGGTCATAATAAAATTGCTTATATAGGTACAGATAATTACAAGGTATTTTCTAGCGATCGAAAAGCCGGATATTTATTAGCATTAAGTGAACATAATATTGAATATAATCCTAATTATTGTTTAGAATTTGCATTGAATTCTGAGGAAAAATATAATAAGCTTAAAGATTTGCTAATTAGTGAAAATCGACCAACTGCTTTATTGATTTATGATGATATTGTAGCTGTTTCTATAGGTAATTTGATTTCTGCATGCAATTTAAAAGTACCAGAGGATTTATCCATCATAAGTTTTAACAATTCTATCTTTGCTCGTATGATGAATCCACAATTGACATCTATAGATATAAATGCTTATCAATTGGGAGTAGAAGCGGCCTCTCAACTTAGTAAGCATATAGAAAATCCTAATTTATTTGCGACAAAAATTATTGTGCCGTATTTTTTAGTAAAAAGAGAAAGTTGTAGGGAAATTAGATAAAATATTAATTGAATTTTAATGAAAAAAAGCATTTTGCTAGGCTATTTGCAAGGCAAAATGCTTTTTATTTATGTTATAATAAGAAATTAGGAAATAAATGTTTACTATTATTTATTATTTAAAGATACAGGAGGTTTAAGTTTTGAGTCAGGAAGAGTTAAATAAACAAGCTACTGAACAAAATAATACAGAAACAGAAATAGAAGATATAAAAGAAGATAAAAAAGTAGTAAAAAATGATGAATATACAATAAAAATCATACCTAATAAAACAGATGATGTAAAATTATTTACTATAAGTAAAAATATGCTCAGATATGTGATGGCATCTGTAGTTATTATGATAGTATTAGTCGTTGGTTCATTGAGTTTTGCAGGTTATGTGTATTTCAATAATCAAGCAGATAAACAGCATTTACAAGAATTGCAAGAAGCAAATGCACTTCAACAGCAACAATTATCTGAACTTGATAAAAAAGCTAATAGCTTAAAAGAAGATATGGACCAATTAAATAATTTGGAAAATGAATTAAAACAATTATCTGGTATAGAACTTCCAGAAGGAAATAATGGAGATAGTGTAAATCCAGAACAAAATGGACAAGGTGGACCATATCCGCAAACACCTACTATAGAAAATGTACGTCTTACCTTAGATACTGTAGAAAATACAATGAATGGTAAACTAAATAATATGGAAGAATTGAAAAAACGTTTGCAGACTGCTATCATGATGAAACGTCAGCAAGTAGCAATTGCTAATCAGACTATATCTATTACTCCATCTATTTGGCCAGCTAAAGGTGTAGTAAGTTCACCATATGGTCTTCGTTGGGGCGGTAGCGATTTCCACCCTGGTATTGATATTGCAAATGATATGGGAACACCAATTAGAGCAACAGCTGATGGCGTTGTCAGCATTGCTGGTTGGAATTCTGGCGGATATGGCAATATGGTAGATATCGACCATGGCAACGGAGTGATGACTCGTTATGGACATGCTTCTTATGTAGTAGTATCTGCAGGTCAACAAGTAAAACGTGGACAGATTATTGCTTATATGGGAAGTACAGGCTTTTCAACAGGTCCTCATGTACATTATGAAGTTCGCATAAATGGACAAGCTGTAGACCCATCTGGATATTTATTTAACTAATAAAAATAACAGTGATGAATTAGACTAAATAGGAGTTTAATTCATCACTTTTTTTATTTACAATTTTTTATATATGTAAAGTTGTTAATTTTATGATATAATAGAAAACATCTACATAATTTTAAGTAAACAAAAAGGAGATGGTTTTATTGGCTAAAGAGCAAGTAGAAGTAAAATTAACACCACAGGAAATAGTAGAAAAAACAACTATAGCTGATGTGTATCGTGCTGTTAAAAATTTAGATGGTGTTATATACAAAACTAAATTAATCTACAGTGATTATTTTTCCAATTTATCACATAATGATATATATATAAAACCTGAAAACTTGCAAAAAACAGGTTCTTTCAAACTTCGCGGAGCGTATAACTGCATTAGTCAGTTGAGTGAAGAACAAAAAGCTCATGGTGTAATTGCAGCTTCAGCTGGTAATCATGCTCAAGGTGTAGCTTATGCAGCTCAACAATTAGGCGTTAAGGCTGTAATTGTTATGCCAGCGACTACTCCATTATTAAAAGTAGAAGCAACTCGTGCTTATGGAGCAGAAGTTGTATTATCTGGAGATAGTTTTGATGATGCGGCAGCAAAAGCAGTAGAATTACAACAAGAATTCAATTATACATTTATTCACCCATTTAATGATATCGAAGTTATCTTAGGTCAAGGTACTACAGCTTTAGAAATCATTGACGATTTAAAAGATGTTGATGCGATTTTAGTACCTATCGGTGGTGGCGGTTTTGCCAGTGGTGTAGCACTTGCGACTAAAATGGTAAATCCACATGTAAAAGTAATCGGTGTAGAACCTTGTGGAGCAGCTTGTATCAAGGCATCACTTCAGGAAAATAAAGTAGTATCTTTGCCAAGCGTTGATACTGTAGCAGAAGGTACAGCAGTAAAAACACCAGGTGATGTAACATTTGAATTCATTAAAAAATATGTAGATGAAGTAATCACAGTTTCTGAATTTGAAATTATGTCAGTTTTATTATCTTTGATTGAAAAACATAAATTGATTGCTGAAGGTGCGGGCGTATTATCTTTAGCAGCTAGTAGAAAATTACAATTCAAAGGTAAAAAAGTAGCTGCTATTGTAAGTGGTGGTAATATTGATATTTCTACAATTTCAGCACTTATTGATAAAGCTTTAATCGCTCGTGGTCGAGTATTCTGCTTTAGTGTACAACTTCCAGATAAACCAGGTCAGTTATTGGCAATTTCTCAAATTTTAGCAGATTTAAATGCCAATGTAATTAAACTAGACCACAATCAGGCTAAAGTAACAGATAGCTTCAAAAAAGTAGTGCTTGAAGTAACTGTTGAAACAAATGGTATAGAGCATATTCAACAAATTACTCATAGCTTACATGAACATGGTTTTAAAGTTAAGAAAATATATTAATAAAAAAAGACGATAACTATTAATGATATGCACCCAAAATATTGGACATATTAATTAAGCTACTAATTGAGACTTAGTTCTGTATTCTACAGGACTAAGTCCTTTTAGTTTTATCTTTATCCGTTTTGTATTATAATATTTTATATAAGA
>ENA-OQET01001198-OQET01001198.1-human-gut-metagenome-genome-assembly--contig:-NODE-1198-length-11934-cov-6.441857_pt1 | contig 11934 bp, 10 predicted proteins | sample MGYA00242800_ERZ504645 | MGnify/ENA primary metagenome ERZ504645 (study PRJEB26092, sample SAMD00036308) | human gut metagenome | host: Homo sapiens | study: EMG produced TPA metagenomics assembly of... | reverse complement strand
TCTGGTTCAGTGGATGCAAGCCATGTGTCGGAGAGCTCTCTAAGCTGAATGAATTAAATGAGAAACTCAAAGAAATGGGTGGCGAAGTTGTTGGTATCAACACGGATACTTTAGACAACAATGAAGCGGGAATCAAAGAAGCAAAAGAAATTCTGAAAGCTCAGGGCGCTTCCTACAAGAACCTGACTTTCGATTCTAATTCAACAGTTGGAAAATATGCTGGAAACATCATGGCATTCCCTACAACCGTTCTCGTAGATAAAGACGGAAATATCATTGGCGAGCCATTCATGGGCGGAATCGATGATCAGTCAAACTACGATCAGCTGATGAAACAGATCCAGTCCGTACTTGACCAGAAATAATTTAACTTATAATTAAGGATTGTCAATTTTTACGTATAAATTTTGGAGAAATCTGTGGGTAGGGATGTATCCCCCAGTTTTAAGAAAAATGGATTAGATTATCAAAATATTGTTATTTTTGTAGGATATAATATCGAGAGTCTTTCGTTAATGAAAAGCCTAATCCCCTAGCTATGTTGGGGAGAATGGAATAAGCAGAGGTGTGTGGGGGCAATAAAAAAGGATCCTATGTGCTTGTGATATCCGTCTTTTAGGACGAGCAGTAACAGTAACCTTAGGAGAGCTGATAATAAACCACCATTGAATTGTGGGTGTAACTAGAAATTGAATTAGCAGGCCTCGATTTTGCTGGGCCGAAGATTCCAAGAGATTGTGATATATTTTGGAGGTAAGCTATGACGAAAATAGAAGAATTTGTAAAACTGATAACAGGACGATTTGATAATAAGGAGCAATTTGATGCAATGAAAAAGGCAGGAAAGACATACCCTTATGCACAGCACGTAAATACGGTTTGCAATGATAAAATTAAAAATCTTCCTGCTGATTTTAAGGGCATGTTTATTGTAGAAGAAAGTTATTATGAAAATGAAGGAAAGCGTCATGCGTCACCGCATCTTTTCTTGATTACAGAGAAAGAAGATAGAATTTTACTTTCATCCTATGAAATTCCAAATGGGGAAGATAAGAACACGTTTTCATATGAATTTATGAAAGAGGTGGAATATATTGAATTAAAAAAATCCAAAAAATTTACTCCTGCACTATATTATGAGAGAAACGGTGTCTGGGAGGGAGGCAGTACTAGTCAGTTCTCACCCGTTATGATATTTAAACTATGGGAAAAGTTTTCGGATACGTGTTTGGAAGTATTCGAAAGTATGGAAGTGAATGGAAAAAGAACATTTGGATATGACGTTCCGATTATCTATAAGAGGGTATAAAGTCTTTGTTTAACGGTTCGAAAATTCTGAAAATAAAGGAAGCAGTTCGAGTATAGCTAGTGTGCTGTATCGTTGATATTTAACATAAATTAAGTTGTTGATAGTTTAAATAGTTGCTGCTTCATCAGGATCAATTTCATCCATTTTATATGTCCAATGATAGACGATTGGCTCAGCATTGATTTCATCGAAGTAGCGGTATATTCGCTCTGCCAATTCATCCTTTGAATTAACACGAATGCCCTTTAACATCTGTTTTGTCATCTTGCTGAAGAAGCTTTCGATCATGTTCAGCCATGAGGTGTGTGTCGGTGTAAATACAAACACAAATCTGTCTTCCGGTAACCCTGCAAGATACCGGCGTGTTTCCTTTGATGTATGCGCTGAATGATTGTCCAGTATCAACTGTATTGTGTCACTTTTTGGGTATTTTGCATCGAGAATCTTTAGAAACTCGATAAAATCAGAACTTTTGTGTGTCTGGCTGACCAACGGAATTGCATTCCCCGTCAGAAGATCAATTCCTGCAAGCAAAGACAGCGTTCCAAGCCGCACATACTCATAATCCCGGCGGATATACCCCTTTTCCTCTGTCGGATTATGATCGGGATATTTGTTGGCAACAGCCTGAATGCCGGGTTTTTCATCATAGGAAATAGTATGTGTCAAATGCCCATTTTCTGGTATGGTGATCGTTCCATCATCGCCAAACTGCATCTCAACCTGTTTGTAAATTAGGAGAACGTCATGCATCTTATTCTCAAAATCAGGGTCTTTCCGCTCAAGATAATACTTGATTTTGAATGGTTTTATATCCATCTTTTTGAGATATTTTTGAAGCCATGGTTTGGTAACTGTCTTTAAGCGTGGATAGCCAGCTTCTTCCGCATGTGCCTGTATGTGTTTGTGCAGTGCCGCCAGTGTCCATAATTCCGCGGCATAACCAAGATCGCAGGGCTTTTGGCAGGCTATACTGATAATCCATGATTTTGCATCGTCGGTAATCTCAACCGGGCGACCGGAACGGTCGTTATCAAATATGGCCAAATTAATTCCACCGTTGAGATAACGGTCAATACAACGCCGGACAGTATTTACACTAATGCCCAGGCCATCTGCAATGGCTTTGTCTGTTTTGGCTTCAGACTTCCATAGCAGGATGCGTGCACGGTCAACAACCTGTGCTTGGATAGTCCTGGTTTTAATCAGTGATTTCAGATAGGCAGATTCCTCATCTGATATTGTTATACTATAAGATAATGCTGGCATAATTGACCTCCGTAATTGTATTCATTAAGTCCATTATACCAGATATCGAAACTATCAACAACTTAATTTATGTTATACTAGAGCGGACATCGGACGCTATATCCACACTTACAACTTTGAACGATGTCATTCTGCCCTTGATTATAAAACACTGGCTGAATGCTACTATCCAGCAATGATTCTGCCTTATGTAGCTTAATGCATATATGGGTCAGGCAAATGTGATACCATTCTCCCTGGTTCCTTAGTAACTATAAACCATATCAGTTCATTATAAGAATCTTAGATTTTTGTCTTGACAACTAAACCACTATAGAGTATATTTGTGTGTTAAAGGAATTAAATATGAACATCACTGAAATAGAAACATATCGAAAAGCTCCATCACCTGCAAGATTTTTTAGCAATCGATGATGCCAAAGAAAAAGAAATTGATCGGCAAATTCAAAAGTTAAAAAATATTAAAACCGTAATGCAAGAAAAGAAAGAGAAAATTGTTCTTTGTGAAACTTTATAAGATCAGGAAATCAGGGTTGAAGTATGCAAAGCAGAAAAACTATTACTTTATCCATATAATTTTTTCAGAAGATGATATATCAAAAGCCATTTATCACTTAAAAGATACATGGGGAATTGAACAGATCCGGATGGGAATGGGAAGTTTTATTTCTCTTGATAATGTGTATAAGACGAATTTCTACAGATACGAAGGACTCTATACAACTACTCTGAACGCAAAAAGTGTCTTCAGATTGTTTTACAAAGTCTGGAAGAAAATTATCTCTGCAGATACCAGAAAGGTACTTGGGATAGATTGCCGGTTCTATATCAAAAAATTGCTGGATTATGCCAGAAAATAATTTACAGCTTAATGGTTATGCTTATGAAGCAGGATTAAATTGATTTTGTAATCTCTGACGAAGAGGATTATATAACTAAGATCATGATTAAGATTGATGAAATTTCATGATGGATGATTATGTGTGAATTTTGAAACAAAATCAAAATGAAGTGTGCTATACTATTGTTCAGCAAAAATTCTTATTGACATATTTCGAATTATTTAGGAGGATAAACGTTTATGTGTACAGCAGCAACTTATAAAACAAAAGATTTTTATTTTGGAAGAACACTCGATTATGAATTCTCTTATGGTGATCAGATAGTAATTACACCACGTAATTATTCGTTTCACTTTCGTCATGTTGGTGATATGGAACATCATTATGCAATTATTGGAATGGCCCATGTTGCAGAGGATTATCCTTTGTACTATGATGCGATGAATGAAAAAGGAGTGGCAATGGCAGGACTGAATTTTGTCGGAAATGCTGCTTATTCTGAGGTTCAGTCTAATGTGGAAAATATTGCACAGTTTGAATTTATTTCGTGGATTTTAAGTCAGTGTGCTTCTTTAGTAGAAGTTCGTGAGCTTCTTGATCGAATTAATATTGTTAATACTCCTTTCAGTGAACAACTGCCATTAGCACAATTGCATTGGATTATCTCTGATGAAAATGAATCAATTACTGTAGAATCTATGTCAGATGGTCTGCATATTTATGATAATCCGGTAGGAGTGCTTACGAATAATCCGCCATTTCCACAACAGATGTTTCAATTAAACAATTATATGTATTTATCCCCAAAGCAACCAGAAAACACTTTTTGCGAAAATTTGGCTCTTGATGCATATAGTAGAGGTATGGGTGGATTAGGTCTTCCGGGAGATCTTTCATCTTCCTCTCGTTTTGTGCGTGTAGCTTTTACAAAAGTAAATGCAATTTCAGGTGAATCAGAGGCAGAAAGTGTTAGTCAGTTCTTCCATATTCTTGGATCTGTGGATCAGCAACGTGGATGTTGTGAGGTGGCTGATGGAAAATGTGAAATCACTTTGTATACGTCTTGTTGTAATGTGGCAAAAGGTATCTATTATTATAATACTTATGAAAATCATCAGATCAGTGCAGTAGATATGCATGTGGAAAATCTGGATAATAACAAATTGATTTGTTATCCGGTAATTCAAGGAGAACGAATCAATTATCAAAATAAATAGTATTATAATGGTCTCATAAATTAAGACACTTTTTCGGAAATTTTTTAATGAATCTGATATACTAAAATCAGTATGAAAGAGAGGATTCATAATTATGTCCAGACAAAGAAGAAACTTTAGTGCCAAATTTAAATCTGTCCTAGTAATCTAGTGTGCTGTATCGTTGATATTTAACATTACTACTGCATCTTATTCAGATGCAGTAGTAAATGTCGGATACAAGGAATTCAATTTAATTCTTGCATCCTCCGTTCGAAATTGCCAGTTTACCTTTGCGGCTACGGTATTTCGTTCAACTTCCCATGCTGATAATTCCTTACGAAGATTTGAAATATTATCAATCCTTCTGTTCAAACATTGTCTGGTCATGACGTTAAGTTCGATTTCTGCAATATCAAGCCAGCTACCATGTTTTGGTGTGTAGTGAATCTCCAACCGTTTCATGATTCTTCTGGCTTCATCAGCAGGTATTATAGCACTACAAGGGTAACGTTTGTACAATGATGCTGGTTTATGTGTATTAAGATTATCCATTACAAGAATTATTTTTTCTACATCTGGATACATGACATCGGCAAGATATTTGATTTCTTCTGCCCAGTCAATTGCAGTCCGATGTTCCCGAACACTTACATGATGAGCTCCACCAAGCGGTTCTACGAATGCAAAAATGCTGCATGTACCATTTCTGACATACTCAGAATCTACTTTCTGGTCATTGCCGGGGCGCATAGGAAGTGGGGATCTTGCCTCGCCAAGTAACTGATATGGTTTTTCGTCCATACAAACAACGGGGCGTTGTGGGTTATATGGAAGTTCGTATACATCGAGAACATCCTCCATACAAGCTATAAATTCTGCGTCCTCTCTTGAGGGAATGCACCAGTATTCATTTTTGTGAGGTCGAAGTTTGTTTTTTTTTAAGGCTCTACGGATAGCATCTTTGCTAACCGGTGTATCAAGCACTACTTTGGCTTCTTTTTCCAGCAGACGCAAAGTCCATCTGGAATGACCTTCTGGAACAGGACCGCAGGCAAGTTCAATAATACGTGCTTCTGCACGTCCATCAAGGATACGCCTTGCATTGTCGGAATTGATATTTCTTTTGAACTCGGTAACCGCTTCAATGCCACCGGAAAAATATTTGGTCACTGTATTCGTTACAGTTGTCAGGCAAACACCATTTGATCTTGCGGATTGCTCATGGGTTAATACTTTCCCATGAGCCTCATCCAAATCAATAATAATCTGGCATCTGCTTCGAATAGTTTTAGATGTATTACTTTTGCGAATTATAGATTTTAATGTCTTCAATTCATCATCTGTAAGTTTAATGACATATTTTCTTGGTCTTGCCATATAAATCACCGCTGTTTTCTTTTATTTTAACATGAAGCGGCTATAATAGCTATAAATATTTAGTTAAATGTCAACAATACAGTACACTAGTGGGTTACTGAAAGAGTCGATTCATTTGATTTTTGCAGATAAAATTTGTATTATCATAACGCATGATTTAGAAATGGCATCTATTGCGGATACAAGTATAAATTTATCAGATTAATGGTTAAAAAGGATTTTAATTACTTCTTTTTAAAAGGCAATAAATATTTCTTTAGGTCTTGTAAAGAGATGGAAACTATTTTTTATCATTATGCAGAAAATCATGTGGAAGAATTAAAATTTAGGAACGAATGTGTAGTAAGTGGAAATGAGTTCAATGAGTTTATACTACGAAAATTCGATTATAACCTTGGAAGAATATATAGACCTTTTTTGCAGTACATACGTTAAAACGTTAAGTTTGGTAGAATGCCCATTATATTCTAAGCAGCTTATAACTTGGAAAAAATGAAAAAAGTAGTTTTACAAGGGGATATATAAAAACTTAAAAAAATCCACGGTGTTACGAATTGTACAAATCTTTTTGGAATAATTTGAAGTTTTTAATCGGAAACGGGAATTGGGCACCAATAGAGTATTTGATGCTTCCAACAAGTACTTATAATTGTCTTAAAAGACAAAAGTTTTGTTTTATCCAGAATTTAGAACAAAAATATAATTCTGTTGAAAAATTATGCTGTATCCGAAAAATGGGTGTGCATTCTTCTGAAATTGTGATAAAGGCACTGTAAAAATGGGATGATAAAGCAAAAAAACTATAGGTCACTCAATTCTGGAGCAGGAAAAAGATTTTTTGTGTCCGTGGGAAAATCGGTTTATGATGTAAAATGTAGATATTACAATACCGCTTTAAAAATAGTTCTGGGAGAATATGAAGAATACATATATAGGTGTTAAATTCAAATGCAGACAAGGAAAGATTTAACTATTCGTATATATATCAAAGACTTTTTCGATATGGAAATGTTTATTGGCTTATGGAACATCAATTGCGGGACTTGTAAGTAAATGAGGATAGGTCTTTGATGAAACTCATTTTATACCGGATGAAGCAATAATTCATGTGAAGTGCAGCAAATATTTTTTCTGGCGTTATTAAAAAATGAAAACTATTTTTATCATTATACAGAAAGTCATGTGGAGGAATTGTAATATGAGAAACAGAGAGATGGGGGTGTGAAGAAAAACAGAATTATAGTAATTGCTGATGAAGGAGAAATGACATGGGAAAGTTTGATTTTGTTGGAACAACGAGCAGAGTTTTATCAAATGAAAAGTATCCAGGATGCCCTTTCCAACCTGACAGTTTTCTCTTATCATTTGATTTTAATTGCAGTAAAACGAGAACTGGAAATAGTATGCCAACTTGTAGAAGCAATCCGAAAGCTGGTGATAACACCTATGATTGTTTTATTACCGGATCATTCTGAAATGCGAAATAAAATCATTTACTTGGGGGGCAGATGTGGTATTGACACAACCGTATACAGCGGAAGAAGTCAGTCTGCAGTCGTATGCATTGATTCGCCGCTATACAGAATGGAAATCGGAAAGAAAAGAAGAAATCCCTGTTATGGTGGGAAAACTGAAAATCCTTCCACTTCAAAGAACAGTAGAATGGGAGCATAAAAGAATCCCTGTTGTAAAAAGGGAGTTTGATTTTCTGTATCTGTTAGCAACTACGCCGGGAAGAGTATATACATACAGTCAGATCTATCAACTGGTATGGCAGGAGTACCCACATGGGGATATTACAAATATTATTTACTGCATGGTACATCGACTGAAACAGAAATTGAAAAAAGTAGATGTAAATGCAGAGCATATAATCAGCAGTGTAAAAGAGGTTGGATATTGTTTAAAAGTATATAAGGAATCATAGAAGGCGGGTTTCTGAAAATGGAGCCTGCTTTTTATATGGCGAGATTTGGTTGTAACTGTAATAGAAAAGAAATGACAGGAAAACTGACAGTTATTTGACAGACAACTGACAGTCTGATGACAGATTCGTTTTGTATACTACTTCTTTATGTAAAAAATGGGCTTCGTTCCATGACATAAAGGAGCAGTGTATGTGCCGGAAAGAGCTACAAAAGAGAAAAACCTAACTTCATATGCAGCGTTTGGTGGTGTCGCAATTCAAAACAGGATTGCGGCATCTTTCTTTTTGTGGAGAAAACTCCGGTTCATACAGTCTTTTGCCTGTGAGAAGGCAAGGTCACCGCCACTCCGATTTGATTTCAAAAAAATTCAGATCGGAGGAAGAGAAAGGTGACATTTCATAAAGCAAAAGAAGAATCTAAATGGAAACAGTGGAAGGAGCAGGAGGAACGGATTTTGCGAAAATCCGGTGTCAGTGAAGAGGTAATCCAAAGACTTCGTGAATTAGACTGGCAGGACTTTAATGCGGAGCGGAGATTCTGGGAACATTTTTCTTCTAATCAAGAAGAATTATACACCAGGGAATTGGAAGAACCATCTTCAGTGGTGCTTAATATTCAACAGTTACTTGACAGTGTGGAAAATGAGCAACTGTTACAGGTTCTTTTGGAGTCGGATAAGAAAACACTGCAGATTTTACTTCTGAAGATGTGGGGATTTTCAGTTCATGAAATTGCAGGCCAGATGGGACTGCCGGAAAAGACCATTTATACACGGATTGAGCGATTAAAGAAAAAAATTAAAAAAGTTTTGAAGAAGTGAAGAAAAATGGGGTATCTCATCGGCTCTATATATGAAAGGGGTAATTGCCCCTCGTTCCTTGATAACCACATACCAGCATTACAGGTACGTTCCCAAAGATAGAAGCGTGACAGCATAAGCGCCAGGACGGATGGGGACAAGCACTGCTGGATTGTTATGGAAAGGTCTGTCCAAAGACTATGGCGGATCATTTCGTGAGAAAACTGTCAGTGCCTGTTCTCATTCTGAGCGACTCCTTATAGCTGTGAATGGACTTTCGCAGGTCTTTCGCCAGGAGCATCGGAGGGGGATAATGATACGAATTTCTTCCCATAAGGAAGAGGATGGACTCTAAGTTGTAATCAGCAAGACTTTCAGAAAATCTGCGAGCGGTGCCAAGCGAAGCATCCGCCTGTAATGTTCCCTACCATAGATGTGGTGTGGCAGCCGGGGAGTCGAGGACAAATACGGTACCAAAGAAAAGAAGAAACGATAAGAAATCAAAAAAGAGCGCATCAGGAAGTGGAGAAGATCTTCCGGGTGCTATTTCCGGAACAGGGACTGGCAGTCAGGGAAGAGCAGATCCGTCTATGCCATGAAATGCTGGATACTCTGCTGGGAGAACAGATTGCCTTGTGTGATGCAGGGGTAGGAATTGGGAAGACCTATGCCTATCTGGTAGCCTGTGTATTATTGCGGAAGTATTCCATGCTGACAGGGCGAGGAAATCCATTGGAACAGCGCCCGGTGGTGGTGTCCACCTCCAGCATTGCATTGCAGAAAGCCATTTTAACAGAATATATTCCCTTTTTGTCCAGGGTGCTGCTGGAGCAAGGAATCATTCAGTCCCCGCTTCGGGCAGTGGTGCGAAAAGGGAAAGAACACTTTGTCTGTGACAATAGGCTGGAACAACGAATCGAAGCAATCCGCCATAAACAGAAGAATGCTGTTCAAAAAGCAGCATTACTGTCCTTGCGAAAGCATTACGATATGGATAGCGTAAAGAATCTGAGCGGGTTTGACAGAAGGCTGGTCTGTGTGCCGAAATTCTGTCCAAGAGAATGTCCGGGCAGGCAGATGTGCCGCTATCAGAGATATCTGGAAGAATCCAGGAAACAGGATGTGTTCATTCAAATCTGTAATCATAATTATTTACTGGCAGATGCATATCACAGAGCAGAAGGATACAAGCCTTTATTGTCTGATTATCGGACGTTGATTGTAGATGAAGCTCATAAGTTACCGGAAGCGGCAAGGCAGATGTTTGGAAAAAACCTGTGTATGGATGATATCCGGGAAATAGCATATTATCTGGAACGGGAGCATCAGAAAGAAGAGGCAAAAATCCTGCGGACAGTCATGCATGACGCATTGCATGTTGTTGGTGCAGAACACCGAATTGGAAAAGGAATCCGGGAAACGTTCCGTAATACAACAAATAGTGTGGTTTCTCTGTGGGAAGGCGTAGAGATGCTGGAATTTCTTTTAGAAAAGCTGGAGCGAAGTGTTCCAAAGTGGATATGGAACCGGCTGGAAGAAGCAAAGGATGTGCTGGAGTGTTTTTGTAGCAGCGATGAGAAATATGTTCGTTATCTGCATTTGGATACAGAGCAGCTTCCCGTTTTGTGTGCAGCTAGCCGGGAAATCCCAGGACTGCTCCGGAAGATGTTATGGAACTGGGAAGAAGGAATGTCCGCCATCTTGACCAGTGGGACACTAAAGGCAGGAACAGGCTTTTTACGCACCAGGCAGATCACCGGGCTGGAGGGAAGGGCAGGAGTGCAGGAATATGTGGCAGAGTCCCCTTTTTCCTACGAAAAGAATTGTCTGCTATACCTGCCAAAGACGTTGGATCATTGCAGGAGAGGAAGCCGGGAAGAGGCGGTGATGGTGGCAAACCATATCCATTCTCTGATCTGTTCCACTTATGGGCATACGCTGGTACTGTTTACTTCTTATACACTGATGGGAAGTGTGTATCAGATTTTAAGAGATAGCCTGCCATTTCCCATGGTGGAAGTATGGAGACACTCCCAGGAAGAAATCCTGCGCTTTAAGACCATGGAGAATGGGGTACTGTTTGCAGCAGGCTCTTGTTGGGAAGGAGTAGACTTTCCGGGAGATATGGTGTATTCCCTTATCATTGTGAAACTGCCCTTTGCAGTGCCGGATCCCATCAGTGAAGCAGAGAAGGAAACCTATGATTCCCTGGAAACCTATATTCAGTCCATCATTGTGCCGGATATGCAGAAGAAACTGCGCCAGGGATTTGGGAGAGCCATTCGTACAGAAACTGATACTTGTGTGGTGTCTATTTTAGATATTCGGGCGGTAAAAGGCGGCAAGTATCACGAAGATGTGATGTGTGCGCTTCCGTCCTGCCGGATAGCAGAAGAGTTGAAAGAGGTACAGGATTTCATCCGCAGCCGGAAAGGTGTAGAGTATTATTTGTAATAGGCAAAATTCTCTTTCCAGCCTTGTTGCTTGTGCTTATTTTCCAGACGCTTTTAGGGGAAAAGTTTAGTACAGTTTTTGGGGCGGTTTTGGAGAGATTGTTGGTATTGATGAATAGCTATTTGAACATGAAGTGGGTATAATGTGTATAGCGTTAGAGGAAAGGACGGTGAGCAAAATGGCACGATATGCAGTAGAACATATCTGGGAAGGAAAACAGGAATATTTCTTGATCCGGGATCATCAGAGCTGGCAGATGGTGCTGCTCCCGTCCAAGTATCTGACGCATTTGATTCGAGCAAACCGTTCCCCGAATACCGTTGGCCGCAGGGCAAAATCCATCCGGTTCTATCTGGAATATTTGGATGAAAAAGAGATGGAACTGTCCCAGGTAGCGGAACTGGAATTCCAGGAACAGTATGAACATTATGTGGGATTTCTCCACTGGCTGAAAGCTGAAGAACAAACTATGAAGAAAAAACAAGTCCTTGCAGTAAGTTCCGCATTGATGATTGGAACAACAACTGCACTTACAGGGCTTCCTACTCCTGTCATGGCACAGGAAAACACAGAAGTTGTGCAGGAAGCCGTTGTAGAAGAAAACAAGACAGAGCAAGTTCCTGTGGAACAGAAAACAGAAAACGCAGAAGTACAAGAGAATATAACAGACAAGGAACAGGAAGAAACTGCTGAAAATGCAGAAACTTTAAAAGAAGAAAGTACAAAACAGGAAACACCTGCAACACCAGAAAAAGAA
>ENA-OQET01001197-OQET01001197.1-human-gut-metagenome-genome-assembly--contig:-NODE-1197-length-11936-cov-3.768566_pt1 | contig 11936 bp, 8 predicted proteins | sample MGYA00242800_ERZ504645 | MGnify/ENA primary metagenome ERZ504645 (study PRJEB26092, sample SAMD00036308) | human gut metagenome | host: Homo sapiens | study: EMG produced TPA metagenomics assembly of... | reverse complement strand
ACTCTAGCCTTTAATTTACACACTACAAAAATACAACACTAAACTACTTCCACATTATAAAATTTTATCAATAACCATAACTTATTAAAAACAACTTTATTAAATACCAACAATACCTAACCATTTCCACATTAGCAGGCTTTTACGGTAACTGAAAGTTATCAGCAAAAATAAAATTATGACTACGTTTTTAATTCATCATAACACAAAACTACTTCCGCATTATAAATTTAGTGGTAACCGTAGGTTATTGAAAATAACTTTGTTAAATATCAATAACACCTAACCATTCCCGCATTAGCAGACTTTTACGGTAGCTGAAAGCTATTGACAAAAATAAAATTACGACTACATTTTTAATTCATCATAACACCAAACTACTTCCACATTATAAATTTTAGTGGTAACCATAGATTATTAAAATAAATTTTTAAATATCAATAATACCTAATCCATTCCCGCATTAGCAGACTTTTACGGTAGCTTGAAAGCTATTAGCAAAATAAATATGACTACGTTTTTAATTCATTATAATACCAAACTATTTCCGCATTATAAATTTTAGTGGTAACCGTAGGTTATTGAAAATAATTATTGCTGAATACGGTTTTAGTCTGAATGTTTGAGCGTAGCGAGTTTCTAAGCGTTGTATGAAGCAATAATTATTTTCAAAACTAAAAATTTATCTGCGGTGGTTTTCTTTGGTTCGTTTCTTTGCCATCAAAGAAATGAACATATCTTATTTATATTATTTGCTTTTCATTGCATTTTTAACGCATAATTCATTTTTTAATATCCCATAATTTTTGAGATAAATCTACATAATAACGATGTGGATTTTCAAAGCGTTTTACTTCGTCCCATAAAGTTTCCACTTCTTTTGACAATATGCTTTTATTTCTTCTATAGATGGGCTTTCATATACACATTCACCATTTTTGAAGATAGGAACTTGCAATTCTCTAGCAGTGAAATTAGTAAGAGATTTTTTGTTTCCATGTAGCATTTGGATCAAAAATAGTATGTTCTTTTGTTGTATCAATTGTTTCATTATATAAGCAAAGTTCGTCAGCGATAGCTTTACCAGTTTCTTTATCATACAAACGATATACTTTTTTGAAATGTGGATTTGTTATCTTAGAGATATTTTCGCTGAGTTTAATTTTTGGTGTAATTTCACCATTTTCATTTTCAATAGCTACTAATTTATATACACCGCCAAACACAGGTGCAGATTTTGAAGTAATCATTCTTTCACCTACACCAAATACATCTACTTTAGCACCTTGCATTAATAAATCACGGATTAAATGTTCGTCTAAAGCATTAGATGCTACGATTTTACAATTTGTAAGACCTGCTTCATCAAGCATTTTTCTAGCTTGTTTAGATAAATAAGAAATATCCCCAGAGTCTAAACGAATTGCAAAATTAGTAATACCTTGTGGCACAAGCATTTCTTTGAATACGCGAATAGCATTTGGTACACCACTTTTTAAAGTATTATAAGTGTCTACTAATAACACTGCATTATGAGGATAAATTTCACAATAAGCTTTAAATGCTTCATATTCAGAATCAAACATCTGTACCCAAGCATGAGCCATAGTACCACTAGCTGGCACTTGATAGAGTTCATCAGTAAGTGTGCAAGCTGTTCCAGCGCAACCGCCAATATATGCAGCTCTAGCACCTTTTACCGCACCATCTGCACCTTGAGCGCGACGAGAACCAAATTCTAATACAGGTCTACCTTGAGCAGCTCTTACTATACGATTTGCTTTTGTAGCAATAAGAGATTGATGATTTAAAGTCAATAAAATAAAAGTTTCTAAAATCTGTGCTTCAATAGCAGGAGCTTTGATAGTCATAATTGGTTCACGAGGGAAAATACAAGTTCCTTCAGGAACAGCATAAATATCCCCTGTAAATTTAAAATCAGCTAGATATTCTAAGAAATCTTCACTGAACATATTTTTAGAACGAAAATATTCAATATCTTCTTTATCAAAATGTAAATCTTTTATATATTCTATTACTTGTTGTAAGCCAGCTGCTATAGCAAAACCACCATCATCAGGAATATTACGGAAAAATACATCAAAATACACACTTTTTTTTATGTAAATTATTTTTTAGATAGCCATTTCCCATTGTAAATTCATAAAAATCACATAACATGGCTAAATTTTCAATTTTTTTGAATTCATAAAGAACTTCCTTTCAAATTTATAACAAAAATATTATAAATTCCTCTCTATTATTAATATACTTCATTTCTTTTTACAAAAATAAAAGTTATATTCCTTAATATTATATAGCAAGCTGTATTTATTTTCTACTCTTTAAATAAAAATAATCTGATTTTTACAAATACATCAATATAAATAAAAAAGAATTCCATAATATTATAGAATTCTCTCTTATTTTCTCATATTTATTAAATATTATTTAATATTTTTAGCTTATCTAGCAAAAACACATTTGCCATTAATATAAGTTTTATTAACTTTTACCTTATCAACATCTTGAGGATTTATGGCAAAAATATCTCTATCAAGTGTTATGAAATTTGCTTTATATCCTATTTTCAATTGACCAAGATTTTTAAAACCTGCGATTTGTGCCGATTTTTTTGTATATAAGATTATCGCAGTTTTCATATCTATGATTTGGTCATCACCACAATCTGTATTATCATATGCTTTTCTCGTAACAGCTCCTTTGATACAAACAAAAGGATCAGAAGGCACTGCCCATGATGTTGCGGGTGCATCAGTAGAAAAACATAGATTTACTTTTTGCTCTAATAAAGATTTTATTGGATAACATTTTTTCATAATATTTTCGCCCAAATTTTGTAAATAACTTTCTATCTCTGCATAAAGGAAAATAGGTTGAGTTACAAAACCAATATTCTTTTCTACGGCTTTATCAATGCTATCTTGACTAGGTAAAGTAATATGTTCAACTCTTACATATGGTCTATCTTGATTGAGCCAATCTTTTTCTGCATAAACTCTATCCACTACGCGTTTTATGGCATTTGTTCCCATAGCATGCACAGATAATTGACATTTATTTTGCTTACAAAAATCAATTGCAGTTTCTAATTGTTCATCAGAACATACACTTATACCGCAACTATCGCTATTTAAATAAGGCTTATCCATCCATGCAGTTTTGCCAGATACACTACCATCACCAATTAATTTCAATCCAGCCACAAATACTTGATTGTCATTATTTTGCTTTTCTTTACTAATAGCAAAATCCTTGTCATGCATAAAGAAATCCCACATATAATACATAGAAACTTCTTGTTTAAATCCTTTTGCTATTGCTTCTTTATAATAAGTATAATTATCGGATTTATCCAAATTGCCCATATCACAGACAGCCACTATACCTTGTGAAGTCAATAAATCGCCTAAATCCACTAAATTCTGCACCTTTTCAGCTTCATTTAATTCTGGTATATAAGGCAAAACTAAATTTCTCGCATTTTCTTTTAAAACACCTGTAGGCTCGCCGCATTCATCACGTTCAATTTGCCCGCCTTCTGGATCTTTTGTATTTTTATCTATTCCTGCTAAAGCTAACGCTTTACTATTTACACATCTTATATGACCACAAGTGCGAATGATTGCCACAGGAAAATCTTCTGTTCCTTCATCTAAATCCCAACGAGTTATAGAACGTTTTTCAGCGAATTTTCCTTCATCATAACCCCAGCCCAAAATCCATTCATTCTTATTGTCCTTTTTCAACTGTTGAGCTTTTGTTTTTATTTCTGCAATCAAGTCTTTTATAGAATTCACTTTTGGAGGTAATGCTGATATTTCTTTGCTAAAGTCAGCCAGCATTACAGGGTGCATATGTGCATCTACAAATCCTGGCAACACACAAACATTATTTAAATCTATTATTGGAAAATCACAAGTTGGTCTATCTTTTTTTTCCCAATCCATTTTATATATCCATTTCCACAATCATACTATCAGCATGAAGATTATCTTCATCTGATGTGAAAATTTTTCCATTCTCATAAATAAATTATTTCTTCCATAAAATATACTCCAAACACTAATTAAAATTAATTGTCCCAAACTTCGTAAGCAATACTTTCTTTTTTCTTAAATTTATAGATAACAGCACCTATGACATAACCTAAAATTGTAGGAATTAGCCATGCAAAACCTTGTTTAGCTAATGGAATTTGATTGATAATATTCATTAAGCCAGAAATATCTATATTCACTAATCCTGTCATCACTGCTAAATTTAAAGCATCAAATAATGACATAATAAAAGCTACCCAAACAGCACCTTTCCATGCACCATCATTTGGCACCCATTTTTTACCTAAACCTAAGAAAGTCAATACTACTGACATTGGGAATAAAATCATAAAAATAGGGCCAGATATTTTAAGTACATTGCTAACACCAAGACAAGAAATCATAAAAATAGCAATAGTAATCATCAAAGAAGCTTGTCTATAGGAAATTTTACCTTTAAACCATGCTTCCACCCATTGACCAGCAGTAGCTATCATACCTATAGCAGTAGTCAAGCAAGCCAAAATAACAGCAACAGCTAAAATAAAACTACCTTCATAACCTGCTAAATTTTTCACTAAATCAGTGAGTAAAAATGTAGCATTTACATCTAAACTATAATAATTTACACCTTGAGCTCCTAAATATGCTAAACCAGCATAAACAACAAATAATAAAGTAAAACCTACTAAGATAATACCGAGCATCATCTTATTATATTCTTGTTTGTTGCAATAACCTTTTTCACGAAAAGCAGTGATAAACATACCTGCACAAATAATACCTGTACCTACATCACCTGTATTATATCCTGTAAAAAATCCATTCAAAAATGACTCTTTGGCTGTAGAAATAGAGCTACTATGTAATGTATCGATAGGATTTACAATGGCTAATACAACAATTGCCAATAAAGTAATAAGTAAAGCTGGTGTCAAATAATTGCCCACTTTATCAATAACAGTGGAACGGTTCATAGCAAAATAATATGATATTGCAAAAAATATAGCTAGAAAAATAATTCTCGCCATAAATGGCAATTCACCAAAAATTCCTTGCATACCAGACTCAAAAGCAACACCGCCACATCTAGGTATAGTACCAAAGATAACAACTAATAAACCAAGTCCCATATATAAATAATGCCACCAACTATTGATATGTTTCATCATATCTTGCAAATTATATCCTACATTACCTACAGAAGCTAAAGCCATCATAGGGAATAAAATTCCTGTAAGTGCTAAACCAATAATTGCCCAACCAACTTGTTCACCTGATACTAAACCTATAATTGGTGGAAAAATCAAATTACCTGAACCAAAAAAGATGGCAAACATCGCAAAACCCATAACTAAAATATCTTTTTTCATATTTTTCTTCATCTATCGACCACTCCTCTTTTAAATTTTATTAATTAATTGCATTTATCTTATATCTTTATCGTATAATTATACCAAAGTTATTCATATTGTCAATGATATACGCAATATAATAAATACTCTATATTTTTTCTTTTTATAATATACATTTGATATTTAAAATTTTATTTTCGTAACAAAATAAAGATTTTAACACAAAATTAAAATCATTTTTTTCATTCATCAAAAATCTAAAATAAAAATCTATGTTAAAGTTCATCATACTAATACATCTTATCTGCAAAATTATACTTGCTGTCTTCAAAATCACTAAGTATTGAAGTCCATTTTTAGAAAATGATATAATTATTTTATTGTGGATATAGCCACCAGTATTAATTAGCTGGTGGCTATTCTTATCTTAGTTATTTAATTACAATTCAATTTATTTTTAGAAAGGATGTATCTTTTGTTAAATCATAAACAATTATTATATAAAATTTTACCTTATGGCTGTCAGATGAATTTTTCCGATGGTGAACGCTTCGCAGGTCAATTAGAACGCATGGGCTATAAACCTGCTGAAAAATTAGAAGATGCTGATATTATCATCATCAATACTTGCTGTGTTCGTGAAAGTGCCGAAAAGAAAATTTACGGCAAAATTGGCGAAATCAAACATTTGAAACAACAAAAACCAGATTTAATCCTAGGTATCACTGGTTGTATGGCACAAAAAGATGGTGATGCCATCTTCAAAAAAGCTTCTCATGTAGATTTTGTCCTCGGCACAAATAAAATGTATGATTTACCTGCTGTATTAGAAGAAATTTTTGCTTCTCGTGGTCATATTGTCAAATTAGCTGGCGATTATGATATGCCACCAAATGTAGAACCAGCAGAAAATAATTCTTTATTTGCTTTTGTGCCTATTATGTATGGTTGCAATAATTTCTGTACTTATTGTATCGTTCCTTACGTTCGCGGTCGTGAACGCAGTCGTGCACCGCAAGAAATCGTTGCAGAAATAACAAAACTTGCTCAAAATGGTGTAAAAGAAGTTACTTTACTCGGTCAAAATGTTAATTCCTACGGAAAAGATAGAGATGATGCTGACTTTGCCGATTTACTTGCTATGGTAGATAAAATCGAAGGCATTGAACGTATTCGCTATATGACTTCTCACCCTCGTGATTTAACAGATAAAGTTATCGAAACTATAAAAAATAGCAAACATATCTGTGAACATTTCCATTTACCAGTTCAATATGGTACAGACAAAATGCTCAAAGCTATGAACCGCGGTTATACTACAGCTTATTATAAAGAACTTGTAGCTAAAATCCGCAGTCAATTCCCTGAAGCTAGTTTCACTACTGATTTAATCGTAGGTTTCCCTGGAGAAACAGATGAAGATTTCGCTCAAATGCTCGAATTCTTAAAAGAAATTCGCTATGACGCAGCTTATACATTCTTGTACTCCAAACGTTCTGGTACACCAGCAGCTACTATGGAAAATCAAGTTCCTCAAGAACTCAAAAAAGAACGTCTCCATAAATTAATGGACGCTCAAAATGAAATCAGCTTAGAAATAAATCAATCTCTATTAAATAAAACAGTAGAAGTAATGGTTGAAGGCCCTAGTAAAACTGAACCAAATGTTTATACTGGTCATACTCGCACTAATAAAATTGTGCTTTGGGAACATAAAGATGAACAAATCGGCGATTTAGTTAAAGTAAAAATCACACATCCACAGACATGGGTATTAAAAGGTGAATTGGAGGCGTAAATTTTGAAACTCACTCCAATGATGCAACAGTATCAAGCTGTAAAAAATGCACACCCAGACCAAATATTATTCTTTCGTCTAGGTGACTTTTATGAAATGTTTTTGGACGATGCTATACTCGTTTCCAAAGAATTAGAACTCACGTTAACTAAAAGAAGTACAGCAGGTGATGGCATTCCTATGTGTGGAGTGCCTTATCATGCTGCTGAATCTTATATCAATAAATTAGTAAATAAAGGCTATAAAGTAGCTATTTGTGAACAAATTGGCGATCCTAAAGCAAAAGGACTTACAAAACGTGAAGTCATCAAAATCATCACTCCCGGTACAGTGATGAACGAATCAGCTTTGACTAGCAGTAAAAACAATTATATAGCTTTAATCTATGAAGAAAATCATGCTATTTATCTAGCTGGTGCTGATATCTCCACTGGCGAATGTTTTTATAGTATTTATGATGGCCCTGATCGTTGCCAATTATTATTTGACGAACTTTATCGCTTGATGATGCCAGAATTATTATTAATTAAGCCTTTTTCTTATGAACGTGAATTGAAAAATTTCTTATCTCTTCGTTTAAATAATTGCTTAGTTAATGAATTAACTGAAATCTCATCACAAGTTGAAGACCTCATGCTACAACATTTTGATGTGCATAATCGCCCAGATAATAAAATCGCTCATAAGGCAATCGCTACTTTACTTGAATATTTACATGAAACAGTAAAAACAGATTTAACTCATCTGAATAAATTAACTTATTTAGACTCTTCAAAATCTCTATTTATTGATACCTACACTTTACGTAACTTAGAAATAACTCGCAATCTTCGCGATGGTGGCAAAAAAGATACATTATATGATGTTTTAGACTTCACAAAAACAGCTATGGGGAGCCGTCTTTTACGTAAATGGCTAGAATATCCATTGCTTAGCCCTAAAAAGATAAATGACCGCTTAGATGCTGTAGCTAATCTTGTATCTGATTTTTCCTTGCGTAATAATCTTCGTGAACAATTAAAAGAAATCTATGACTTTGAAAGATTATTGACTCGTATGGAAGTAGGTACAGCTAATGCCCGCGATATGAATGCCCTAAAATCTTCATTATATGTATTGCCTACTATAAAAAAATCCTTAGCTAAAGCCACTGCTAAATTATTAGTAAATATTCATCAAAAGATTTCTACCTATGATGATTTAGTAGTTCTAATCGATAAAGCAATTGTTGAAGACCCTAGCTTTTCTATCCGTGAAGGTGGCTTCATCAAAGATGGCTACAATCAAGAATTAGATGAATACCGCAATATCGCTAAAAACAGCAAACGTCTTTTACAGCAAATGGAAGAAGACGAAAAAAATAAAACTGGTATTAAATCCTTAAAAATCGGCTATAACAAAGTATTTGGCTATTATATCGAAGTCCGCCATAGCTCCACAGAAATGGTACCTGAAAATTACATTCGTAAACAGACTTTAGCCAATGCTGAACGCTATATCACACCAGAACTCAAAGAATTTGAAACTAAAATTCTCGGTGCACAAGAAAAAATTGTTCAATTAGAATATAATCTCTTCACAGAGCTTCGCGATATCTTAAAAACGAAAATAAGCTCCATTCAAAATACCGCTCATGAAATAGCTATTTTAGACGTTTTAGTAAGCTTAGCTCAAGCAGGTGATGAATATAATTACATTCGTCCAAAATTATTAGATGATGGCACTATCCATATCAAAGATGGTAGACATCCTCTTGTTGAACGCATTTTAAATCGAGATTTATTCGTGCCAAATGATACCCATTTGGATAATGATCAAAATGAAATTATGATTATCACTGGCCCTAATATGGCTGGTAAATCAACATATATGCGACAATCTGCTCTACTCACATTGATGACACAAGTAGGCTCTTTCATACCTGCTCGTGAAGCTTCAATTTCTCCTGTGGATAAAATTTTTACACGTATAGGTGCTAGCGACGATTTAGTCAGCGGACAAAGTACTTTCATGGTAGAAATGAATGAAGTATCTCATATTCTAAAATACGCTACAAATAAAAGTCTTGTTATTTTAGATGAAATTGGACGCGGTACAAGTACGTACGATGGTATGAGTATTGCTCGTGCTGTTATTGAACATATACGCGACCATATTGGAGCTAAAACTCTATTTGCTACGCATTACCATGAACTAACTGACCTAGAAGATGATGTTCATGTAAAAAATTATTGTATTGCCGTAAAAGAAAAAGGTTCTGATGTAACCTTCTTACGTCGCATTATTCGCGGTAGTGCTGATAAATCATATGGTATTCATGTTGCTAAATTAGCTGGATTACCTCAAGAAGTTGTAAAACGCGCTGAAACAATTCTCATTGATTTAGAAAATACAGCTCCTACTAAAGAAAAAACTACTGTTTCTAAAAATAATTCTGACGAAAACAATATAGATACTACACTAAAACAAGATATAGCTATCACAAATGACACTACTTCAGAAATAAATTATCTTCAAGATAATCAAAATGATACTGAAACAGCTGATTATCAAGAAAAAGGCACCAACTTTAACTGCTAGTCCAACTAAAAAAATTTGAAATTTTATGCAAGTAACAGAAATGCCAACTTTATTCGGCGTAAGTATAAGCACTCAATTAAAAGAATTAGATTTAATGAGTATGACACCACTAGACGCCATGAATAAATTATACGAATTACAACAACAGGCAAAACAAGAGGAGTGATATTATGACTTCTATTCATATTTTAGATGATATCACTGTCGATAAAATAGCAGCTGGTGAAGTTGTCGAGACGACCAGCTTCTGTAATTAAAGAACTTGTAGAAAATTCCATAGATGCTCATGCGGATAAAATCGAAGTAGAAATCTTAGCTGGTGGAACATCTTTTATGCGCGATTACTGATAATGGCGATGGCATGGATAATCAAAATGCTAGACTAGCTATCTTGCGTCATGCTACTAGTAAAATCAAACAAGTAGATGACTTAATGTCTATAGATACTCTAGGTTTCCGTGGTGAAGCCTTACCATCTATCGCTGCTGTATCAAGATTTAACTTGATTACACGTCGCCCACAAGATGATTTAGGCACTACTATAAAATTAACAGGTGGTCGCATTGATGAAATTGAAGATATGGGCTGTAATATCGGTACTACTATCAAAGTAGAAGATTTATTTTTCAATGTACCTGCTCGTAAAAAAATTTCTCAAAACCACTACCACAGAAGCAAATAAAATAAATGATTTTATCATAAAATTAGCTTTATCTAAGCCTAATATTGCTTTTAAATTGATCAATAATAATAAAATAGCTATCACTACCCCGGGTAATGGTTCTCTATATGATGCTATTGAATGTATCTATGGTGCTAAAGTTAGCGAAGAATTGTTGCCCATCGAAGCTATAACGGACGATATCAAAGTAACAGGCTTCATCTCTAAACCTGCTATTATCCGCAGTTCTCGTTCTTGGCAAACATTCGTCATCAATGGTCGCGTAGTCAATAGTAGAATTATTTCCAAAGCAATCGACAATGCTTACCATTCGTTACTGCCAAAATCTGGATATCCATTTGTTATTTTAAATATTGAAATCAACAAAAGAACTATTGATATCAATGTACACCCTCAAAAAGCGGAAATAAAATTTGAAGATGAATCCTTATTATTCAAGACTATATATCACGCCGTTTTAGAAGCTGTTAAACCTAGTGATAATCAATCTTTAAGTGATTTTGCTATTCCTGTAACAGATAAAGCATTGCATATTGAAAAAACAGTGCCTGAACAAATCAATATGGATTTATCAGAAAATATGCCATCTACTTCTGCAAATTCATTTAAACAAAATTCTATCAATCATATATCATCATTAAAAAATAATACAACTCCTTTAACAGCAGATTTGAATAAATTTCGCCAAGCAAGAGAAACACTTCACCCTAATTTATCTAATCATCACAACAATACTGTTAAAGAAACCGCCGTTCAAGATTACCAAACAAATACCACTACAAAGCCTCAAACAGATATAAATATTTCATCTAAAGAAAACTTAACAGATTGTCAAAATTCTACTCAACTATTAAAAGAAGCTGTCAACCTAACTCCAATTGGACAAATTGATGATTGCTTCATTGTTGCTCAAGGCCCTAATGGAGGAATGTATATCATTGACCAACATGCAGCACATGAACGCATTTTATATGATAAATTTGCTAAACAAACTGAGAGAATTCCTGTTCAACCATTATTAATGCATTTATTTTTAGATGTAAATAATAGTGAATTAACTCTAATCGAAGAAAATCAACAAATTTTATATGATTTAGGCTTTAACGTGGAATTAGCAGGACAAAATCAAATCCGTTTAAAAGAAGTTCCTGCTGATATAAAACCACAAGAAAGTGAAGATATTTTCCGTGAAATTTTAATTTCACTTTCTCAGTTGCACACACCTACTCCTCAAGAAATCCGTCATTCCTGTTTAGCTATGACAGCTTGCAAAGCAGCTATCAAAGCAGGCGATATCTTAAATATCACACAGATGAAGATAATCTTAAATGAACTCGCACAAACAACTTTACCATACACCTGCCCACATGGCAGACCAACTATTATAAAATTTAGTACTTATGATTTGGAAAAGATGTTTAAACGAGTACAATAATAAAAAAAATAAGAAAAAGATAGGC
>ENA-OQET01001196-OQET01001196.1-human-gut-metagenome-genome-assembly--contig:-NODE-1196-length-11937-cov-2.709653_pt1 | contig 11937 bp, 15 predicted proteins | sample MGYA00242800_ERZ504645 | MGnify/ENA primary metagenome ERZ504645 (study PRJEB26092, sample SAMD00036308) | human gut metagenome | host: Homo sapiens | study: EMG produced TPA metagenomics assembly of... | reverse complement strand
TACTTTTCTTAGTTTCCTTGTCTCTGTTTGTGTTTTGGGTTCTCACAGATTACCATGATGCGCCCCTTGCGTCGGATTACGCGACACTTGTCACAGATTGGTTTTACAGATGGTCTTACTTTCATTTTAATAGTCCTCCTATTTTCTTCTGAATGTAATACGCCCACGTGTTAAATCATACGGTGAAATTTCAACGGTTACACGATCACCTGGTAAAATGCGAATGTGATGCATACGGATTTTACCAGAAACGTGAGCTAAGATTTCGTGCCCGTTTTCCAATTTAACTTTAAAAGCTGCATTGGGTAATGTGTCTTGTACGATACCATCAAGTTCGATCATATCCTGTTTTGCCATGGATTTCAAATTACCTCCCTTATTAAGAATGAAATGATACAGGCATAAAAAGCCATTTATCATTTTACCAAACAAATCGCATTTTTAAAAGTAAAAAGTAACTTTTCATTCCAAGATACAAAAAAAGCCTTTAAAGGCTTTATTTTTTTAATGGAGCAGGTGATGAGAATCGAACTCACGTAGTCAGCTTGGAAGGCTGAAGTTCTACCATTGAACTACACCTGCATGTTCAGGATTTGGCTGGGGTACCTGGATTCGAACCAGGGAAATGCAGGAGTCAAAGTCCTGTGCCTTACCGCTTGGCGATACCCCAAAGTGGTGGAGGAGGACAGATTCGAACTGCCGAACCAAAAGGAACTGAGTTACAGTCAGCCGCGTTTAGCCACTTCGCTACTCCTCCGTAAGATATAGTAAACTCAAAGAAATGGTGGAGGTTAACGGGCTCGAACCGCTGACCCTCTGCTTGTAAGGCAGATGCTCTCCCAACTGAGCTAAACCTCCGTTTCCTCAATGTGCTTCATTAATATTATCAAAGCTTTTTATTCATGTCAATCATTTTCTTAATTTTTTTATTATTTTTTTCATTCTTCTTATCTATAGCCAAGAATAGAGCTTTTTCCAACGTCAATTGATTGATCCTTTTAAACTCCTTTAAGATTTTAGACTCATAGATTACAAAGAAACATGATTTATAAATAATTTGTTCTTTTCCAAAAATAGACTTTTTTTGATAAATATGAAAATCACTATATACTTCATTATCACAGCTGTCTATATATATAAAATTTGGATTCAAATCCCTTTTGTCTTTGATTTCTTTTTTTACAATGAACACCTGGATTCCAGCTTCTATAAAACAATTTGTCCAACTATTAAAAAGATCGTGATATTCACAAATTCTTTTTTTATATAAATTATCTAAAAACAATAATATATATGGATTCTGTTCTAACTCCAACAATTCTCTACTATTCATGCCTTAATTCGAATGCGTTTGTAATATTGTATCACAACCAAAAATGGGTTACTATATCGTTAGGAGGATTTTCTATGATTCGAGTCGGGATTGATTTAGGCTGCGACCACATACGTCTGGTCAGCCATGAAGAAGGTTTGGTTTTTGATGAACCAAGTATGGTAGCTTTCGACAAGAAAGGACACGTTCTGGCAATCGGAAATGAAGCAAGAGATATGAAGGAGCTAATGAATGACGATATTCGTATCGTCTCTCCACTTTTGACCAATAATATAGATTTTGATGCTCTGCATGCTTTGATTGATCAACTATGTTATGATTATCATGTCTTTCGAATGTTAAAGAAGACGATTTTATTGTTTAGCTATCCTACAAATTTATCAAATGAGCTTTGTGAAGAACTAAAAAAACACTTATTGGAATTTGGTGCTTCACGCGTTTATTTTGATCAGGAAATCTGGATTGCGGCAATTGGTGCCAAGCTGGATTTATTTTTACCAGTCGCAAGTTGTGTCATGAACATCGGTTCTTCTAATTGTGATATTGCACTCTTTGCCTCTGGAACCATGCAAAAAAAGGACGAATGTAAAATATCTGGCATCCATGTAAACATGCAAATTAAAAATTGGCTCAGCTTACAATATGGTCTGGATGTTACTGAAGATATGATAGAGATGATAAAATGTGGTATAGGTCAAACCATCAAGCAGGAAAGCCCAAAAACTATGATCATCCAGGGAATTAATCGTGCAAATGGGCAGCTATGTTCTCTTGAACTAAATGAAAATCAACTTGTGGATGTTCTCTATCCTCTTTGTCAACAATGGGCTCATTGGATCATGAGTTTCATTGATTCTTTAAGTAATGAACAAAAAGAAGATGTCTATATGCGTGGTATCGTTGCCTGTGGCGGCACGATGTTATTAAAGGGACTGGAAAAAAATCTAAAAGCTATGCTTCCATGCCCAATTTATGTTACCGATGATCCGCTCAATACGGTTTCCCAAGGCCTTGAAATACTGCTTTCGAAGATGGAATGATACATTCCATCTTTTTATGTTATAATCGCTTTGAGGTGAAATTATGAACAAACACATTATAAGCATGTTTTTATATTTTGGCGCTGCTGCCTTACTATTTGGATATGCCTTTACAACAAACTCTATTTGTCTATATTTAGGCATTGCCTGCTTGGCTGCTGCCATTATTTTTTCCAAGACCACAAAAAAATAGAAGGGATATTTCCCTTCTACATGTTTTGAGTGACTTCTACTTTGACTTTATGATCGGCCTGTAAATCATATGTGATCTTGGCAATTTCCTCCAAGTGATCAGAAACGATTGTTCTTACCGTTTCAAATACTTCATCTTCTTTATCTTCTTTTTTACAATCATATTCAATGGAAGTTACCACGTGTTTTTTTGCTTTTACGCCTTTTAATTCATCAATTAAAGTTTTCATATATCTTATTACCTCGCAGCTTCATTCTATGCTTAAAAGGTGATTTTGTCAAACTTCATAGTAATTTAATATATCAGCTGGTTTCAGCTGTTTTTTTCTTTCTGTTTCAAAATCTTGGATCAAGTGCCATCATTCATGATGAAGAGACGATTCCCATTAACCAAGGCATCATTAATATTATGCGTAATCATAAGTGCAGTAATATGCTCTTTTTCAATCAACTCATTTGTAATTCTTAAAATTTTTTTTCGGCACTCTTTGGATCTAAAGCCGCTGTATGTTCATCCAATAATAAGATTTTTGGTGGATTTAAGACAGCCATCATTAATGCTACAGCCTGCCTTTGACCACCTGATAACAATCCAATCGGCGTTTTTAAGCGATCTTCCAGACCCATATCTAGAGTTCTCAGTTTCTCTTTAAAGTATTCTCGATCTTCTTTATGTACCGCTAAAGAAAACAAACCTCTTTTTCTTGCAGAATAGGCTAAGGCAAGGTTTTCTTCAACTGTCAGATGCTTTGCCGTACCATGTTCAGGATTTTGAAACAGTCGCCCAATGTTTTTAGCTCGAACATGTTCTTTCTCATTGGTAATATCTATGCCATCCATATACACACTTCCCTGGCTGACTTCAACCGATCCTGAGATCACATTAAATAAAGTACTTTTACCAGCTCCATTGCTCCCTAATAAAGTAATGAAATCGCCATCTTGAATCTTACAGGACATATCATGTAATGCCACTTTTTCAAGCTGCGTTCCCTGATTAAATATTACAGATACATCTTTAAGCTCTAACATGTTTGACACCCTTTCTTTTTAAATATGGTAACGATATCGTAATCGCAACCAAGATTGCAGACATTAAGTTCATATCTGTTGCTGGAATTCCAAACTGTAAGGCAAATTGATACAAAAGACGATAGATGCAGGCTCCTATGATTGCCGATGCAATTCCAAATCCAATCGTTCTTTTCTTAAGACAGCTTCTCCAATAATGATGCCAGCCAATCCAAGAACCATCATTCCAGTTCCTGAAGTGATATCAGCAAAATTTGATATTGAGCCAATAATGCTCCAGATAAAGCAACAATTCCATTGGATAAAGCCATACCAATAAACTTCATACGATCAACATTGATTGAACTTGAACGAACCATGACTTCATTATCTCCAGTAGCTCTTAACATCAACCCTAAATTTGTTTTAAAGAAACCAAAAAGAATAAACCCGATAACCAATGAAAAGATTAATAAGATCAACAATTCCGAATCAATCAACGTGAATAATGTATTGGTAGAAAACAACGATATATTGGGAGCTCCACTCATAATTCGTAAATTAATCGAATAGAGAGCAACCATAGTCAATATGCCAGCCAATAAAGGCTGCATATGCATTTTGGTTTGAAGAAATGCCGTTACCATTCCACATAAACCACCCGCTACAAACGCCAACAATAAACCAAGATAAGGATGACCTGCAATCGTCATTACAGCACAAACAGCACATCCTGTCGCAAAAGAGCCATCCACTGTAAGATCCGGTACATTTAAAACACGAAAAGATATATAAACACCTAGAGATAAGATTGAGAAAATGAGTCCTAATTCAATTGCTTTTAAAATGATCGTCAAAGACATCAAACCACTCCTATTCCACCATAATCAATCTGTCGTTATTTTTGATATCATCACTTAATTGAATTCCTAAAGTATCCAATGCATTCTGATTAATATAAATATTTAAATTATCCTTAAAGACTTTAACAGGAATATCACTTACAGACGTTCCATTCAAAATTTGATCTACCATATTTGCAGTTTCCTTACCCAGTTCTTCGTAATCGATTCCTACTGTCGCAAAGCCTCCATCCTGCACCATTGAGTCTGCACCGGTATAGAAAGGAATTTTAGCGTCCAAGGCAATCTGCGACAATGACTGCATGCCACTGGCTACAGTATTATCGTTTGGAGCAAATAGAATATCCACTTTCTCACATAAACTTACCGCACTTGATTGTAGTTCAGTCATATCTTTTCCAGTCCCTTCAATCAATTCTAAATTATTAGCTTCACAATACTCTTTTGCCTTCTCTAGATTAGAAACTGAATTTGTTTCGGCTGCGTTATACAAGAAACCAATTGTTTTGATACTTGGATCAATCTGCAAGGCAAGATCTAAGATTTGATCCACTTGAACCTCATCACTAGTTCCCGTGATATTAAGATCAGGATGTTCTGGATCACTAACTAATTTTGATCCTACTGGATCCGATACAGCTGAAAATACTACTGGAATTGTTTCGGCTGCATTGGCTGCTGCCTGAGCTGTCGGCGTCGCAATCGCAACAATAACATCACTTTCATCATCTTCGAACTGGGTAATGATTGAATTTAGATTGCTTTGCTGATTGGATGCATCTGCATAATTGATTTCAATATTTTCGCCATCTATATAGCCTAGTTCTTCCATCTGTGCACTAAAACTATCACGTATTGTATTTAATGATGTGTGCGAAACGATCTGAGCTACACCTACCACAGGAATTGAATCATCTGTATTGGATGCACACCCAAACAATAAAGTTGTTGATAATAAAATGGTTGAAATTTTCGTAATTGTTTTCATGATAATGTTCTCCTTTTTTCTTTCTACTTGTTTTTTTTATTCTAGCTTCTGTTAATTTCCAATTCATCTTTATCCATCGTCTCACCACCTTATAAAAAAAATGTTCCTGCATCAAAAAAAGCTTTTGACACAAGGACAGATATACAATAATCTGCGGTACCACCTGAATTGGTAAACGAATACCCACCTCTTGAATGCGATCACATTCTCATCAATATAACGGTTGAACCCGTCTTAGCTACTCGAAAACTCTTTCACCTCGCCCTTAGAAGTCCATTTGCAGAACTGTTACGATCGGCTTCCACCATCCCGACTCGCTTTGCGCACATCTTTCTGTTTGATCTCTTCCGCTTTGGTTTAATTAACTATAACGCAAAAATAAATGAATGTAAACAGCTTTCTTTAAAAATGTAAGATATTTTCATTCTATAAACTTTATGATCTTTGCCGGAACACCTGCCACAAGACAATTATCTGGAACATCTTTTGTCACAACAGCCCCTGCTGCGATAACACTATTTTCACCGATTGTTACCCCTGGCATAATAGAAACATTGGCACCGATCCAACAATTGTCTTTGACCTTGATAGGCAATGCCTGCTCAAAACCTTGATTTCTCTTATCAGGATCTAAAGGGTGATTGGCCGTATAAAATCCACAAGATGGTCCAATAAAACAATTGTTACCTATTGTAATCTTTGCGCCATCCATAAAATAACAATTGATATTCACAAAAACATTTTCGCCAAATGTTGTATTTTTTCCATAATCAAATGTGACTGGACTTAACACTTCAATGTGTTCACATGAAGCATTTAAGATCAAATTAAGGACATCTTTCTTTCTAGGGTCACTTGGCTTTAACTGATTATATTCAAAACAAAGATCATAACTATGCATTCGTTGTTTAACCAAGTCAATGTCATAGTTGGCATCATACCATCGACCCTGTTCCATCTTTTCTTTTTCTGTCATATTAATTTCCTTCCTAAAAAGAAAACGGACATTGTGCCCGTTATCCTAACATCATTCTATCATTAGCAAATACATCGCCACTTGCCTCTTCAAATTTTTTCAATAAGTCTTCCACTTTCAAACGTTTCTTTTCTTCACCTTTAACATCATAAATAATACGTCCTTCATGCATCATGATCAAACGATTTCCTATATTGATTGCATCCTGCATATTGTGTGTAACCATCAAAGCCGTCAATTTTTGTTCATCTACGATTTCTTCGGTGATTTTTTAAAACTTTATGAGCCGTACGCGGATCAAGGGCTGCCGTATGTTCATCCAATAATAATAACTGAGGTTTTTTTTAGAGTTGCCATTAACAAAGTCAATGCCTGTCTTTGCCCACCAGATAAAAGTCCAACCTTTACTGTCATTCTGTCTTCTAGACCTAACCCCAAACGTTGAAGTGTTTTATGAAAAACTTCTTTTTTCTTCTTTGGTAATGCCCCAGCGAAGGCCTCGCTTCATTCCACGACGATTGGCCATAGCTAAGTTTTCCTGGATTGCCATATCGGAAGCTGTCCCCAACATCGGATCTTGAAAAACTCGTCCAATCATCTGAGCTCTTTGATGTTCTTTTAAAAGCGAAATATTCTTATCGGCCAAATAAATATATCCACAATCAATCGGATACACACCGGCAATCATATTCATCAAGGTACTCTTTCCAGCACCATTTCCACCGATGATCGTGATAAAATCACCATCATGTACTTCAAGATTGATATTATTCAAAGCTTTCTTTTCATTTACCGTACCAGGATTGAAGGTCTTTGACACGTTTTTGATCTTTAACATGTTTTATTCCTCCTTCCCTGTCAACTTTTTATACATAGCAACTTGATTACGTTTTGAGATAAGCACAGGAACACTTAAAGCAATTGCCACTAATATAGCCGTTAAAAGCTTTAGATCATCTGTATTCATTCCCATCTGCAATACAATCGCAACGATGATACGATAAATAATTGACCCTACAATAATAGAAGTTAAACGAAAAGCAAAATTTCCTTTTTGACCAAAAATAACTTCACCTATAACGATGGATGCCAACCCAATGACAATAGCACCGATTCCCATTTTAATATCCGCATATCCCTGTGATTGCGTAACCAAAGCTCCAGAAAGAGAAATCAAAGCATTTCCAATCATTAAACCTAAGATCTTAGTAACACTTGTATTAACACCTAGAGCTCGAACCATTTGTTCATTATTTCCTGTTGCACGAATTGCTGAACCTATTTCCGTTCCAAAATACCAGTATAAGATAGCTACGATTACAACAGAAACAATGATACCAATGATCAAAGCTGTCCAGGTTGATGATAGACCTGTCATTTCCGAGATGTTTTTAAACAGCGTTTCCGATTTCAAAAGTGGCGTATTAGAACGTCCCATAATTCTTAAATTAATTGAATACAAACCAATCTGCGTCAAGATTCCTGCCAAAATTGCTGGTATTTCACACTTTGTATGAAGAAAACCAGTTACAAACCCTGCAACAGCTCCAGCTATTGTCGCTAATAATAAAGCTAGAATGGGATCCACTCCATTCACGACACACACTGCACATACAGCACCCCCTGTTGCGAAAGATCCATCAACGGTTAAATCAGCTATATCCAAGATTCGATATGTTATATATACACCTAATGCCATCAACCCCCACAAAACACCTTGTGATAGGGCTCCCTGCATTGCTAATAAGACACTCATAATTATTCAATCACTGTTGCACTTTCTAATAAATCGGCAGGAATTGTAATACCAAGTTCATCGGCAACACCTTTATTGATTGTTAATGTACATTGTTCAGCAGGTAAATAAGCAATTGGTGTTTCAGCCGCTGTTTTTTCGCCATTTAAGATAGCTACGGCTTGCTGGCCTGCCAATTTCCCTAATTCATAATAATCAATACCATACGTTCCTAATCCACCATTTTCTGTCATTCCTTCTTCGCCTACGATACAAGGTAGATTATTCGCATTGGCAACTTGAGCTACAGTACTCATACCTTCCGCTAGAAGATTATCTGTTGGAATATAAATAGCATCTACTTTACCAATCAAAGATTCCGTTACCTGCTGAATCATATTTGAATCAGACACAGTTGCAATCTCATATTCCAGACCTGCTTTTTGAGCTGCTTCTTGAGCTAATTCTGCCTGTAAAATAGAATTATCTTCACTACTGCAGTACATAATTGCAATCTTTTTCGCATCTGGTAATAATTGTTTTAAAAGATCAATTTGTTCTGATACAGGAGTTAAATCACTAGCTCCGGTTACATTTGTACCTGGTTCCTCATTAGAATCAACCAATCCAGATTCTGCTGGATCCGTTACCGCAGAAACGACAATCGGAATATCACTTGTCTTACCAGCAACACTTTGTGCAGCTGGAGTCGCAATCGCATAAATCAAATCATTTCCATCACTCACCAATTTATCGGCAATCGTATCGCAATTCGATAAATCATTTGAAGCATTCTGATAGTCAAAAGATGTATTTTCTTCTGTATATCCTGCTTCATTCAAGGCATCCATGAATCCTTCATAAGAAGCATCTAAAGCTGGATGTTCTGTTAATTGTATGATACCTACTTTCGTATTTGCATCGGATGTCCCATCACTAGAACCGCAGGCCGTCATTGACAACATCAAAGTTGCTGCTACAGCCGCTTTCATTATTTTTTTCATAATATTCCTCCTAATTTTCAATATATTTTCATAATTTACATTATAGGCAATTTATTTTAATAAATCAATAATATCAGAAAAACTTGCTCCAATATCCCTGAATAAAGATGACCAAAATGATCAAAGGAATGATGTATACAACATAAAAACGAATCGATTTAGGAAAACGTATCCCTTCTCCGGTATTGGCCTCCTGAAGAAAATTTTTCCATCCCCAACCATATCTAGACGTACAAAATAACACATAAATCATAGACCCTAATGGTAGTAAATTATTTGAAACAATAAAATCTTCAAGATCCTGGATAGTCGTACCAGTACCAAATGGTTGAATAAAACTAAATAAGTTAAATCCTAAAGCACAAGGCAAAGATAAAAGAAATACAAGAATAAAACTAATACGAACCGATTTTTTTACGATCCCATCCGGTCAATTCTTCCGTCATCTTCAAGATATTTTCAAATACCGCAATAATTGTCGTTAAAGCTGCAAAAGCCATAAATAAGAAAAATAATGCACCCCATAATTGCCCCATAGGCATATTGGCAAAAATATTAGGTAATGTCACAAAAACAAGACCTGGTCCTTCTCCGGGATTAACACCATAGGCAAAACATGCGGGGATAACAATCAGGCCAGCTACTAAGGCAACAAATGTATCCAAACAAACAACTTGAATCGCCTCACCTGTAAGTCTTCTTTCTTTATCAATATAACTTCCAAAAATCGCAATAGCTCCAATTCCCAGACTCAAAGTAAAAAAAGCCTGTCCCATAGCTGCAAATACAACTTCACCAAAGCCTGAATCAACCATTTTAGAAAAATCAGGCAATAAATAAAATTTAATTCCTTCAACTGCTCCATTAAGAGTAACAGAACGAACTGCCAGCACCAACATGATTGCTAAAAGTGCGATCATCATATATTTAGATATCTTTTCCACCCCATTTTGTAAGCCTTTGGAACAAACCCAAAAACCGATACAAACAACAATAAACATAAACCCTACCTGTATGAGTGGATTAGCCAACATATTATTAAACTCAGCTGAGACTTGCTCAGTACTTAGACCATTGAAATCCCCCGTGATCATCTTAATGAAATATACAAGCATCCAACCACATATTGTTGTATAAAACATCATCAACAAATAATTGCCTACCAAACAGGAATACTTCATCCAATGCCATTTAGTTCCCTTAGGTTCAAGAACATCAAAAGATTTTGCAGCACTTCTTTGACTTGCTCTACCAACAGAATATTCCATAACCATGACCGGTAAGCCTAGTACGATCAAGAAAAATAAATAAACAACTACGAAAGCAGCTCCTCCATACTGACCTGTAATATACGGAAAACGCCAGACATTACCCAAACCAATAGCACATCCGGCACTGATTAAAATAAAGCCTAAACGGCTTGAAAAACGATCTCTCATAATCAAATCCTCCCTAACAAATAATTTATCAAATATTGTAAGTGGTTTCAATGGAATTTTGATATGCGCAAATTTCTTTCATAAACAACAAGAAATAATTTTCATTAGCTTTTTGATATGATACAATATGAGCATGTTTTCAAGGAGGTATATTCATGAGCCTTATTATTCCTAAGGATTATAATCCTGTTTTATCCGTTCGTGAGACACAGGAAGCTATCAAATACATTCGAGATACATTCCAGCATGAGTTTGGTAAGGAATTACATCTATCCCGAATTTCTGCACCATTGTTTGTAGAAAAAAGTTCTGGGTTAAACGATAATTTAAATGGATTTGAATCTCCAGTGCACTTTTCAATGAATGCCATTCCAAACGAAGATATTGAAGTCGTTCATTCACTTGCAAAATGGAAGCGTATGGCACTTAAATTATACGGTTTTTCAAATCATGAAGGACTCTATACGAATATGAATGCCATTCGTAAAGATGAAGAATTAGACAATCTCCATTCAGCCTATGTTGATCAGTGGGACTGGGAGAGAATTATTGCAAAAGAAGAAAGAACCGAAAATGTCTTAAAAAGTCATGTTAGACGTATCTTTAAAGTCATCAAACACATGGAACATGAAGTGTGGTATAAATATCCTCAAGCTGTAAATCACCTTCCAGATGACATTACCTTTATCACAACCCAGGAACTGTTGGATCTATATCCTGAGCTAACCGCAAAAGAAAGAGAAAATGAAATCACAAAAAAATACGGCTGCGTATTTGTCATGCAAATAGGTGATAAGTTATCAAATGGTAAAAAACACGATGGACGTGCCCCAGATTATGATGATTGGAGCTTAAATGGAGATATTTTATTCTGGTATGAACCGCTGCAGTGTGCTTTAGAAATTTCCAGTATGGGAATTCGTGTAGACGAAAACTCAATGCCAATTCAATTAGAAAAAGAAGGTTGTCTAGAAAGATTAAATTATCCATACCATCAAGCAATCATGGAAAAGCGATTACCTTACACTATTGGCGGAGGAATCGGTCAATTCAAGGCTATGCATGCTTCTATTAAAGAAAGCACATATTGGTGAAGTTCAAGCCAGTATCTGGCCTAAGAAATGATTGAAACCTGTCTAAAAAATAATATCCAGATCTTATGATCTGGATATCTTTTTTAGGCGCTTTAATTTTTCGTGTGGGTGTGGGCACTCTCTAATTTATCCTGTGGCACTTGGGGGCATCTTTAATTTTTCGTGTGGGCTCCCTTTTTCATACAAAAAAAAATCCCCTTCAGTATATAATTCAATCGCCAAAGAGAATTTATACGAAGGGAGGAATTTCTATTCCTGATTT
>ENA-OQET01001195-OQET01001195.1-human-gut-metagenome-genome-assembly--contig:-NODE-1195-length-11944-cov-2.912753_pt1 | contig 11944 bp, 13 predicted proteins | sample MGYA00242800_ERZ504645 | MGnify/ENA primary metagenome ERZ504645 (study PRJEB26092, sample SAMD00036308) | human gut metagenome | host: Homo sapiens | study: EMG produced TPA metagenomics assembly of... | reverse complement strand
GGATCAAGAGGACAGTTACGGAAACTCCATCCGGGGAAAACCGGGCAGATGGGGTTGATTAATGAGGATAAAAGCCTTATACTGTTGAAGAAGTATAAAAAAACGAAAGAATTAGAGGTGTGAGGATGGAGTTTCATGTTGTGATCCCTGTGCTGATCTCATTTGCGATCAGCCTTGTATTAGGACCGATTGTTATCCCTTTTTTAAGAAGACTTAAAATGGGACAGACAGAGAGAGAGCTGGGTGTGCAGTCCCACCTGAAAAAGAACGGTACCCCTACTATGGGTGGGGTGATCTTTCTCATTGCAACAACTGTAACATCACTGTTTTATATCAGAGATTATCCGATGATCATCCCGGTACTTTTCCTGACACTGGGATTTGGACTGATCGGATTTCTGGATGATTATCTGAAGGTAGTTCTGAAGCGTTCTGACGGACTTCTGCCATGGCAGAAAATGGCACTGCAGATCGTTGTGACAGCTGTATTTGCTTTTTATCTTGTAAATTATTCCAACGTATCCCTGACTATGAAGATCCCGTTCTGGAGCGGACATTATCTGAACCTGGGATGGTTTGCGGTTCCGGTACTGTTCTTTGCGGTGATCGGTACAGTAAACGGAGTCAATTTTACGGATGGACTTGACGGACTGGCTTCCAGTGTTACCCTGATCGTGGCAGTATTCTTTACGGTGGTTTCCCTTGGAATGAACAGTGGTGTGGAACCGATCACCTGTGCAGTTGTGGGCAGTCTGATGGGATTCCTTCTGTTTAATGTATATCCTGCCAAGGTATTTATGGGAGACACCGGTTCTCTGGCATTGGGTGGCTTTGTGGCTGGTGTGGCTTATGCCATGCAGATGCCGCTGTTTATCATCCTGGTCGGACTGATCTACCTTGTGGAGGTATTGTCTGTTATGCTCCAGGTATCCTATTTCAAGGCAACACACGGAAAAAGAATCTTCAAGATGGCGCCTATCCACCATCATTTTGAGCTTTGTGGGTGGTCTGAGACACGAGTTGTTGCAGTGTTCTCTGTTGTAACTGCTATTATGTGCCTGATCGCTCTCCTGGCATTATAAGGAGGAACAGAAAAATGGATTTAAAAGGAAAAAAAGTTCTCGTTTTCGGAGCCGGAAAAAGCGGCATTGGAGCAGCTGATCTGCTTGGAAGTGCAGGAGCACAGCCGGTGATCTATGACGGAAACGCAGATCTTGATAAAGAGGCAGTTTTACATAAAACAAACGGAAAATACACCCCGGAGATCTGGGCCGGAGATTTTCCGGAGAGAGCGCTGGACAGTCTTGATCTTGTAGTGCTAAGTCCGGGAGTCCCCACAGACCTGCCGCTGGTAAAGAGCTTCTATGAAAAGGGCCTTCCGGTATGGAGCGAGGTGGAGCTTGCCTACCGTACAGGCAAGGGAGAGGTTCTTGCGATCACAGGAACCAACGGTAAGACAACAACAACAGCACTCCTCGGAAAGATCATGGGAGATGCCCGTGAATCTGTATTTGTTGTAGGAAATATCGGAACTGCATATACATCCAAATCATTGGAGATGAGAGAGGATTCCGTAACTGTTGCGGAGATCAGCAGCTTCCAGCTGGAGACCATCGACCAGTTCCGCCCGAAGGTAAGTGCGATCCTCAACATCACAGAGGATCATTTGAACCGGCACCATACCATGGAGGAATACATCCGTGTAAAAGAACTGATCACTAAAAATCAGGGACCGGAAGATGTATGTGTTCTGAATTACGAGGATGAAGTCCTTCGTAAATTCGGTGAAAATATCGTTCCGAAGGTGGTATATTTCTCAAGCCTTCGCAAACTGGATCAGGGAATCTATCTGGACGGAAACCAGATCATTCTCAAAACAGAAAAAGAAGAGATCCCGATCGTAAAAACCGGAGAGCTTAAGATCCTGGGACGTCATAATCACGAGAATGTAATGGCAGCAGCAGCCATGGCATATTATGCGGGAGTTTCTGTGGAGAGTATCCGCAAGAGTGTCTGTGAGTTTGTGGCAGTTCCACACAGGATCGAGTATGTGACAGAGAAAAACGATGTTGCATATTACAACGATTCCAAGGGAACCAATCCGGATGCGGCCATCAAGGGGATTCAGGCAATGAACCGTCCGACTCTTCTGATCGGCGGCGGCTATGACAAGGAATCCAGCTATGATGAGTGGATAGAATCCTTCGACGGAAAAGTCCGTTATCTTGTTCTCATCGGTCAGACGAAAGAGAAGATCAAAGCAGCAGCAGAACGTCTTGGATTTACAGATATCATCCTCTGCGAGGATCTGAAGGAAGCTGTCCGGGTCTGTGCGGAAAAAGCCAATCCCGGAGATGCAGTTCTGCTTTCACCGGCATGTGCGAGCTGGGGACAGTTTGATAATTATGAGCAGCGCGGTGACATGTTCAAGGAATACGTGAAAGCACTGTAATAATCCGAAAAATACATACATAAGCTGAAATAAAGACCACTGTGGAGGCCATGCATGAAGGCAGGACAGAAACAGACCGGAAAGACAGATACCGTTCTCTGGGTACTGGTTCTGATTCTGGTGGTATTGGGACTCGGGGCGCTTTTTTCGGCAAGTGAATATAATGGCAGAGTGCGTTTTCACGACTCTGCCTATTATTTTAAGAAGCAGCTCTTTGCCACGGCACTGGGGCTGCTTGTTATGTATCTGGCATCACGGGTAGATTACCGGCTGTTTGTAAAGCTGGCGCCGGCTGCCTATATTTTTTCACTTTTTCTGTCTGCCGCAGTCCTGCTTTTTGGACAGGAGATCAATGGATCGAAGAGGTGGCTGAACCTGGGGCCGCTTTCCTTTCAGCCGTCGGAGTTTTCCAAGGTGGCAGTGATATTGTTTCTGGTGTGGCAGATCAGCAATACAAAAAGCAAAACAACCGGATTCTGGTTTATCTGCAGGACTATGATGACTTTGCTTCCGGTAGCAGGTCTGGTGGGCTCCAATAACTTAAGCACAGCGGTGATCATTCTGGGAATCGGTGTGCTGCTGATCTTTGTGGCCAATCCCAGGTATCTGCAGTTTCTCGCACTTGGAGGTGCGGGGATAGGGTTTATTGCGGTTTTTCTTGCCGCGGAGAGTTATCGTCTGGAACGCCTGGCAATCTGGCGGGATCCGGAAAAATATGAAAAAGGATTTCAGACTATACAGGGCCTGTATGCAATCGGAAGCGGAGGGATCTTTGGCAAGGGGTTTGGGAACAGTCTGCAGAAGCTGGGATTTGTCCCGGAGCCCAGAATGATATGATATTTTCTATTGTGTGTGAGGAAACGGGGATACTGGGAGCCTTCTGACACTTTTTCTGTTGGTATTCTGATCTGGAGACTTTGTATTCTGGCATTAAACTGCCGGGATCTGCAGGGAACGCTGCTGTGTGCCGGGATCATGGCACATATGGCGATCCAGGTAGTCCTGAATGTTGCAGTAGTAACGAATACGATTTCCCAACACCGGGAATCACTCTGCCCTTTGTAAGCTATGGCGGAACTTCTGTTGTTTTTTCTTCTGGGGGGAAATGGGGCTGGCCTTAAGTGTCAGCAGTCACAGACATGGAAGGATCACATAGAATAACAAGTAAGAGGCCTTTTGGGAGTGGAATACTTGAATGAGATCGATGAGATCATCGTGACCGGAGGCAGGCCGCTGCATGGAAGCGTCCGGATCCAGGGGTCAAAAATGCGGCACTTCCGGTTATGGCAGCAGCACTCTTAAGCACCGGGACCAGTGTACTGCGGGGATGCCGAGAATCAGTGATGTATATTTGATGGAAAGATCCTGAAATATCTGGGGCAGAAACCTGGTGGGAAGGTCAAGATCTTTATCTGGACTGCAGCCATGCGGACGGCACCATGATACCGGAGTGTTATTCCGGAAAAATGCGTTCTTCCGTGATCTTAATGGGAGCAATGCTGGGGCGGAGCAAAAAGGCACAGACAGGATATCCCGGAGGCTGTGTGATCGGAAAGCGGCCGGTAGATCTTCATATCCAGGTTTTGCGCCGCCTTGGGGCAGCTGTGGTGGAAAACGGCGGGATGATCCTGGGCATACCTGTGGAAAACTCCGCGGTGCAGAGATGTTTTTTCAAAAAAGAAGTGTAGGCGCTACAGAACAGGGCATTCTGGCAGCGGTCCTTGCAGAGGGGAAAACAGTTCTTAACGGCTGTGCCTGTGAACCGGAAATTTATTGGCTTTGCCATTATCTTACCGGAATGGGGGCAAAGATCCGGATTCGTGAAAAAGGCTGTATCTGTATTGAAGGAGTGGAGAAGCTTGAAGCTGGCGATGACTGCATTCCACCAGACCGTATTGTCGCCGGAACCTATCTAATGGCAGCGGCGGCAACCAGAGGAGAGATCATCCTGGAAAATCCGCCTCTGGAGGAAATGGGTGGAATCCTGGATGTATATCGGAAAATGGGTGGACAATGCCGCAGGGTAGGTGGTAAACTAATAGTCAACGGAAAAAATACAGGTTTTCCCCTGGAGCTTCTGGAAACAGAAGTTTATCCGGGATTTCCTACAGACCTGCAGTCTCCTGCGATGGCGGTACTGGCCACGATCCCGGGAGTGAGCAGGATCCGCGAGAAGATTTTTGAAGACAGATATAAAACAGCTTCATGGCTCTGTAAAATGGGAGCACAGATCCAGATCCGGGATGGGGTTGCTGTGATATACGGAGGGCAGCCCCTGACCGGTTGTACTGTGGAGGCAGAGGAACTTCGCGGTGGTGCGGCACTTGTGATCGCAGCACTTGCCGCGCAGGGGATTACCAGGATCCGGGGCTGTTGTTTCATAGAAAGAGGCTATGAACATATCTGTGAGGATCTGACCGCACTGGGCGGTCTGCTGATAAAGGACAGAGGAACTTTATGAAAACATCAAAAAAAAAAGCCACTGAAAGCAGTTGGCGGACTTCTTGTCCTGCTGCTGGCAGGAATTATTTTCTTTTTTACGTATTATCAGGTAGATGAAGTGCAGGTGATGGGCAGCAACCATTATTCTGAAAAACAGATCAGGAAGATGGTGCTTAGGGGGCCGCTGGCATCCAATTCTGTTCTTGCACCGCTTCTTTATACTAAGCAGAACACAAAGGATGTTCCCTTTATAGAAGGCTATACCGTAACAAGGCTGAACCGGCACACCATCTGTGTCAGTGTGAAGGAGAAGGATATCGTTGGCTGTATCCCTTATCTGGACAGTTATATTTATTTTGACAGAAACGGTATTTTTGTGGAAGGATCCACGGAACGTAACGAAAAAATCCCGTTTTTTGACGGGATCAAAGTCAAAAAAGTGATCCAGAACGAGAAACTCCCCATCAAGGATGAAACGGTGATGAACACGGCAGTTGCTCTTTCTACTATTTTTGCAAAAAATGATAAGGTTCCGGATCACATTGAATTTGAAGACGACGGACAGATCAGTCTTGTTTACGGGGATATCACAGTTAAACTTGGAAAGGATGAATATCTGGAAGACAAAATGACCAGAGTTCTGGCTATCCTTCCGATGATTTCCGAAAAAAAAGGAATTCTCCATGCAGAAAATGTAAATGATAATTCCAAGAACATTACCCTGGAGCAGGAACAGGATGAGAGCCAGACTTCCGCAGAAAACTGGACCGGAGGCTATGATGAGGAAGGAAATTACACCGGAGAAGGCGAATACGACGAAAATGGCAACTATGTAGGACCGAAACCGCAGACGGATCTGGAGTATGCGCAGGAAAACTGGGTAGGTGGCTATGATGAAGAGGGAGATTACACAGGCAGTGGTGAGTACGATGCCAACATGACCTATGTAGGCGAAGCCCCCACAGAAGAAACCATGGCAGAAAAAGGAAACTGGAAGGGCGGTTACCGGGAAGACGGAGGCTATGACGGAGTCAGTGAATATGACCGTGATGGCAATTATGTAGGCACTCTGGAGGATTATCAGGCTTCGGCAGAAAACTCCGGAGACGGAACAGACTCCGAAGATCCAGATGCTCAGAGTACGGATACCGAAGATACAGAAAATGAAGAAGACTCTTCAGACAGCAGTACGGACAGCACCGAGGAAGAGGCTGATTACAGCAGTGATCAGGAAGAAGGCGCTGAGGATTATGATGAAAATTCGTACAGCGATTACAGTGATGAGTCCGATTATGAGTAAAGATAAAAAAGCTTTCTTAATATATAGTGCCAGTATTGGACATTTTGCCAGAGATTGTTTGTAAATGTTTCGGTAATAGAAACAGTGCCGAAATTTAGTGAAAAAAGTATAAAAACAAAATTAATGGTTGATTAATTACCGAAAAAAATATATGATATAACTATGTGTATATGTAGCTTGGAATAGATTATTACACTGAATCGGATATCAGGTAGAAATAAAGGAGGAAGTACATTGTTAGAGATAATGACGAATGAGGCTGAGTCTTCTGCGAAAATTATTGTAATTGGAGTAGGCGGCGCAGGTAATAATGCAGTAAACAGAATGGTGGAAGAGGCCATTGGCGGAGTTGAGTTTGTAGGTGTTAATACCGATAAACAGGCTCTGACACTGTGTAAAGCTCCGACTGTACTTCAGATTGGTGAGAAAATTACGAAAGGTCTCGGCGCTGGTGCACAGCCGGAGGTTGGACAGAAGGCAGCTGAGGAGAGCATTGAGGAAGTTAAGAAGATCATCGAGGGAGCGGACATGGTTTTCGTTACCTGTGGTATGGGAGGCGGAACCGGAACCGGAGCTGCTCCTGTGATCGCCGGTGCGGCAAAAGAGATGGGTATCCTGACTGTCGGTGTTGTTACCAAGCCTTTCCGTTTTGAAGCAAAGACCCGTATGAACAATGCACTTGCGGGAATCGAGAATCTGAAGAAAGCAGTTGACACTTTGATTGTCATCCCCAATGACAAGTTACTTGAGATCGTTGACAGAAGAACAACCATGCCGGAAGCACTGCGTAAGGCTGATGAAGTTCTTCAGCAGGCAGTACAGGGTATCACAGACCTGATCAATCTGCCGGCTCTGATCAACCTTGACTTTGCAGATGTGCAGACAGTCATGACGGACAAGGGAATCGCTCACATCGGTATCGGTGAGGCAAGAGGCGATGACAAGGCTATGGAGGCTGTACAGCAGGCCGTATCTTCTCCACTTCTTGAGACAACCATCAAGGGCGCTACTCATGTGATCATCAATATTTCCGGAGATATTTCTCTTATGGATGCCAATGATGCTGCAAGCTATGTACAGGAGCTTACAGGTGAGGAAGCAAACATCATCTTTGGTGCTATGTATGATGATTCTGTTGCAGATTATGCGAGAATTACAGTTATTGCTACAGGTCTTACAGACAATAACCTTCAGAACACACCATTTGGAAACAGAGCTTCCAATTCTGTATTCGGAAACACCAAAAAAATCAAGCCAGTCACAGCCAGGCGGTATGAACCTTAACATGCCAAGCTTCAGCCTGCCGACTATGAATTCCACACAGTTTGGAACAAAGGCTCCTACAAGCACTGTTCAGAAAAAGGACATCCAGATCCCGGATTTTCTTAAGAACAGATAATAAATGAACATGATAAGATCCGGCAGAGACTCCATCTGGAACGCTGCCGGATCTTTTTGGACTTTCTGATCAAAAGAAACAGGAATGTCTGCTCTGTATGGAAACAGGATTTCTGTTCAGGATGTCAGCATTCGCAGCTGAAAGTATCACATTTTGTATCACAGCAGCGATGTGCATTGTCACCGGATACATTGATGGAAGCTGCGGTGCATTTGCAGTGCTCATTGTAGGTGCAGTTGTGTGCTTTGCAGTCGATGTTAATGGTCTCACACCCACAGCAGGGATCTGCGGAATTTTTTTACAGCACACTCTTCCTGGTCACGGAAGCTTTCACAGGCGGTGTCGTCCGCATAACGAGCATCTGCACCTTCGACACTGATGGCTCCCCTGGAGCAGAGAGAATTTTTGTTATAGCAGCAGTTGTGTGCGGAGCATTTAAGACTTGTCATAAAAGTGTCCTCCTGATAATTATGATTTTACCGGAAACCGTCAGCCTGCCGGAATGCGCATCCTGTCTGATCGTCAGCACTGCGGTAAGGCTTGACAGATTCCGATGTTGCATAGTATGTCCGGAAGAAGAAAAATTTATACTCAAAAAATAAATACATAATAATATAAAAAACAGTTGACAAATAGCAGACACCATGGTATCCTCTTAAAGTACGTAGCGAAAAGAAAGCAGAGTTCACTCTCACCTCAGCGCTGAAGATAAGCGACTCAGGTCAATATTGCACAGTACTGCGAACGGACCAACCATCAGTGCGCAGGTGTAATTATTTGAAGTGTGGACATCTGTCTGCGCTTTTTTTGTGCGGCTTAAGCTACATTAATGAGAAAGAAAAAAATAATTCTATCATGTTCATGGAGGTGTACAACAATTAGCGGTTTAATGATTAACGAACAGATCAGAGACAGAGAGGTACGCTTGATTGGTCCGGACGGAGCTCAGCTTGGAATCGTGTCCGCCAGAGAAGCGATGGCGAAAGCGCAGGAGGCAGGACTTGACCTTGTAAAGATTGCCCCACAGGCGAAACCGCCGGTATGCAAGATCATCGATTACGGTAAATACCGTTACGAGCTTGCAAGAAAAGAAAAAGAGGCCAGAAAAAAGCAGAAAACCATCGATGTCAAAGAAGTGCGTCTTTCCCCGAACATTGATACGAATGATTTGAAGACGAAGGTAAATGCAGCAAGAAAGTTCCTTAGCAAGGGCGACAGAGTTAAGGTTACACTTCGTTTCCGCGGAAGAGAGATGGCACACATGGCCAGCAGTAAGCATGTGCTTGACGACTTCGCAGATCTTCTGTCCGATATAGCGACTGTAGAGAAGGCTCCGAAGGTAGAAGGCAGAAGCATGACTATGTTTCTGACTGAGAAACGGTAGATATCTCAGTCTTCACGGCAACAGCCGGGCAGAACGGGATGCTATATAAAATTTAGAAGTACCAAATCAAGGAGGAATTCATAATGCCAAAAATTAAAACTTGCAGAGCAGCAGCAAAGCGCTTTAAAAAAACAGGTACAGGAAAATTAGTAAGAAATAAAGCCTACAAGAGCCATATCCTTACAAAGAAATCTCAGAAGAGAAAGAGAAATCTGAGAAAATCTACTGTTGTTGATTCTACTAACGTAAAGAGCATGAAGAAAGTATTACCATATTTATAAGATAGAGAAGACGAACAGGAGGAGAATTAAGAAATGGCAAGAATTAAAGGCGGATTAAACGCAAAGAAAAGACATAACCGTACATTAAAACTGGCAAAAGGCTACAGAGGAGCCCGTTCCAAACAGTATAGAGTAGCAAAACAGTCTGTAATGAGAGCTCTTACAAGCTCCTATGCAGGAAGAAAGCAGAAAAAACGTCAGTTCAGACAGCTCTGGATCGCTCGTATCAACGCAGCAGCAAGAATGAACGGACTTTCTTACAGCAAAATGATGCACGGCCTTAAGGTTGCAAACATCGACATCAACAGAAAGATGCTTGCAGAGATGGCTGTTAACGATGCAGCAGGCTTCACAGCTCTTGCTGAGATCGCTAAGAAAGCAATCGCATAAGTAAAGTATTAAGAGACGAAGGAGTCCAGGGAATTTTTCCCTGGATTTTTCGTGAAAAAATCAGACAATTTGCCGAAAAACGACACAAGCTGTACAGCGGACAAGTGTCCGCGTTGTGCAATCAGACGAAAAACAACAGATAACTAAATTTGCCCTTGAAATAAAAAATATGCGATGCTATAATTTTACCATTAAACATTAGTAACGCGACAAAGCGCAGGAGGAGAGATTATTATGAAGAATTGGAAGAAAGTAATCGGCGTTGCATCAGCAGCAGCGATGACAGCAGCGATGATGATGCCTACATCCGTTTTTGCAGCAGATGAGACATTTAAGATCGGTGTGATCGGACCGATGACAGGTGATTACGCACAGTACGGTACCAACGTATACAACGCAGCCAAGATCGCAGCTGATGAGATCAACGAGAACGGTGGATTCAACGGATATAAAGTAGAGATTCTTGACGCAGGTGATGACCAGGGAGATCCGGAGAAGGCTGTTAACGCATACAATGACCTGATCGATAAAGGAATGCAGATGCTCTGTGGAACTGTAACATCCGGTTCCTGTATCGCAGTAGGAGCTGAGGCAGCTGAGGATACATTCCTCTTCACACCATCCGCAACAGCACTTGACTGTATCACAGCAGGAACAAACGAGTTCCGTATGTGCTTCACAGACCCGGCACAGGGAACAAAATCTGCTCAGTACATTTCCGAGCACAAACTTGCAACGAAAGTAGCAGTACTTTATGATTCTGCTGCTGACTACAACTCCGGTGTACATGACGCATTCGTTGCAGCAGCTGCTGATGACGGACTTGAAGTAGTTGCAGATGAGGCTTACACAACAGACAGCAACACAGACTATTCTGTACAGCTTGCAAAGATCAAGAAGAGCGGCGCTGAGCTTCTTTTCCTTCCGAACTACTATTCCGACAATGCGCTGATCCTTCAGCAGGCATCTGAGGCAGGAATGGATATTAAATTCTTCGGTGTAGACGGTATGGATGGTATCCTTAACGTAGAGAACTTTGATAAATCTCTTGCAGAGGGCGTTATGCTCCTGACACCATTCTCAGCAACATCCACAGATGAGAAGAGCCAGAACTTCGTAAAAGCATACGGCGATGCTCACAACGGTGAGATCCCGAACCAGTTTGCGGCAGATACATATGATGTACTTTACGCAATGCAGCTTGCAGCTGACGATGCAAAGATCACACCAGATATGGAAAATGCAGACATCAGTGCAGCAATGAGCGCATCCATGGCAAACATCGAGCTTGACGGACTTACCGGAAAAGCAAAATGGACCGAGGATGGTGAGTGTGATAAAGAGCCGAAAGCATTCGAGATCAAAGACGGTGCTTATGTAGAGATGAAATAAGTAATTTCTGTTAACGTTAGGGGTCAGGGGACGGTCACCTTTAGTGGGAACCGTCCCCTTTTTCCCTTATCAATAAACAATTAAAAGAGGTGCGTTATGAGTTTTATATCTTATTTGAAAGACGGCATCAGTCTTGGCAGTATCTATGCGATCATTGCACTTGGATATACTATGGTTTACGGTATTGCCAAGATGCTGAACTTCGCACACGGAGATGTTATCATGGTAGGAGCTTATATCATCCTTACCTGTATCACAAGAGGCGGTATGTCACCGATCCTTGCAGTGATCCTTTCCGTGGTGATCTGTACACTGCTTGGTGTTGTCATTGAGAAGGTAGCTTACAGTCCGCTTAGAAAAGCTTCCTCAAACCTGGCCGTTCTGATCACGGCTATCGGTGTCAGTTATCTGCTTCAGAACCTGGCACTCCTGATCTTTGGCGCAGACGCCAAGAGCTTCGTGTCAGTTATCAAGGTTCCGTCCATCACACTGTTTGACGGAGAACTTACCATTAAGGGAATCACTATCGTGACCATTCTTGCATGTATCATCATCATGGTGGGACTTTCTTTCTTTGTAAAAAAGACCAAACCTGGACGCGCCATGCAGGCTGTTTCCGAGGACAGGGATGCAGCACAGCTGATGGGAGTTAACGTTAATGCAACGATCTCCCTCACATTTGCCATCGGTTCCGGACTTGCGGCCATTGCAGGACTTCTGCTCTGCCAGACATATCCGACACTGACTCCATACACAGGAGCCATGCCTGGTATCAAGGCTTTCGTAGCTGCTGTATTCGGTGGAATCGGTTCGATTCCGGGAGCTATGGTCGGCGGCATCCTTCTGGGAATCATCGAGATCTTCGGGAAAAGCCTATATTTCTTCCCAGGTTGCAGATGCGATC
>ENA-OQET01001194-OQET01001194.1-human-gut-metagenome-genome-assembly--contig:-NODE-1194-length-11946-cov-1.636771_pt1 | contig 11946 bp, 14 predicted proteins | sample MGYA00242800_ERZ504645 | MGnify/ENA primary metagenome ERZ504645 (study PRJEB26092, sample SAMD00036308) | human gut metagenome | host: Homo sapiens | study: EMG produced TPA metagenomics assembly of... | reverse complement strand
CAGTCTTATTGTATTTTTATGCAGGGAAATGAAGAGGAAGAGACCTCCAGAAGACTGGAGATTTTGAATAAATCGAATGATGGATTTTTTATAGCAGGGGAGGATCTGAAGCTTCGGGGACCGGGAGATCTGTTTGGAATCCGTCAGAGCGGACAGCTGGAGTTCCGGATCGGAGATATTATCAGGATTCAGATGTACTGAAAGCTGCCAGTGACGACCGCAGGAGGAATTCTGGAGCTTGACAGGGAGCTGGAACTGCCCCAGCACGAAAAATTGAAAGAAAGATTGAATGCTTATATGAAATATGACCTTGAGAACCTTGGATTGTAAGGATTTTACAGGGAAATAGATGACGAAAAAAATAAGAAAATACATCCTTTTTTTGGTAATAACTGTGCAAGAAAACAAAAATTATCAGGATTTTAAGATTTGTACCCGAGGATTTCCTGAAATTAACAGGTTTTGTTTGTATACTTTTACCTATGAATTCAGAGAAATGGTTTGTCAAGGGGGATTTTATCAGAACTTGCAAAAAAAAGTTGATTCGTAGTATTCTATCATAGAAGCGAAAACGAAGATTATATTCACCGTCAAGGAGGCTATTATAATGGCTACGAAGAGAACTACAAAAAAGGCAGAAACAATGGCGGCCAAGAAGGCTGCTAAGACTGTGGCTGAGGTTAAAGCTACAGCTGCAGCAGAGGTAAAGGCTGAGCCAAGTAAGGCAGAGGCTGTTAAGACAGCTGTTGTTGAGACTGTGAAAGCAGCTACAGAGACTGTTAAGGCTGCTACTGAGAGTGTTAAAGAGACTGCGAAAGAGGCTGTTAAGGAGACTGCAAAGGCTCCGGCTAAGACAGCTGGGAAGGCAGAGGCTAAGAAGCCTGCTGTTAGAAGAACTGCTAAGAAGGCTGCTGTTGCAGCTGAGGAGATTTTTATTCAGTATGCAGGCAAGGAATTCACTACTAAGGATGTAGTGGCAAATGTGAAAAAGGCCTGGACAGAGATGACCGGAAAGAAAGAAGAAGATATCCAGGATATTAAAGTTTACGTTAAGACTGAAGAGAATAAGGCATATTATGTAGTAAACGGTGAAGCAGAGGGACATTACGTAGAGCTGTAATTTCCCCTATATGAATGGCTTCAGGGAGTGTGTGAGTGCGTTCCTTGAAGCCTTTTTGATTTCGAGGGACGTGAGAGGAAGTGGGTGCCGTCTGGGGGCGGTGCCGAAATGGGGTGTCTGGCTCCGCCGCCTAGTGATCTATAAAATTGCAAACTCGCCCTTGCAGGGCTCAGACAGTGCAATTTTATAGATCGCTATGCTCGCCAGACGCCCCATTTCGGCAATGCCCCCAGACGGCACCCACTTCCTCTCACTGGTTACTGGGAAGGGACGGCGGCTGCAGGCAGCGCCTGGGGGAGGATAATTGTATAGGTGGGAAGGTGTAGGATGGATCGGGAAATGAAAAGGTTGTGTGCAGGATAGTGCTTAGTGTGGGGAAATAAATTGCTGGACAAAAGGGGGTAAATAGGATAAAATATTTAGATATAGACAGGAGTAGCCCCTTGATTTGACAAGGGGTCTTTTTATGAAAGGAATAAAGTATGTTTAATGAAATTGATTTCAGTAAGATAGATACGAGTATTACACCGCCTCAGGATGATACAGAGCGTCAGTATTATTATATGGCGAAGCTGGCTGAGATGGTGGCTTTGAGGGAGCGGGAGCTGGGACGGCGGATTACTTATTGTCTGCAGACGTTTGGGTGTCAGATGAATGAGAAGCAATCTGAGGTTGTCGCAGGGATTATGGATGAGATTGGTTTTAAGAGACAGGAAACAGAGGATGCGGATGTTGTGATTTATAATACCTGTACGGTTCGTGAGAATGCCAATCTTAAGGTGTATGGCCGCCTTGGTAAGCTGCATAGTCTGAAGAAGTCTAATCCGGATATGAAGATTGCTTTGTTTGGGTGTATGATGCAGGAGAAGCAGGTTGTGGATAAGATCCAGAAGGATTATCCATTTGTCAATCTGGTGTTTGGAACCCATAATATTTTTAAGTTTGCAGAGCTGTTTTTATGAGATGGAGAATCGTGACAGCCAGCTGATCGATATCTGGGAGGGTACGGATAAGATCGTGGAGGAGCTGCCTACAGAGCGTAATTATTCTTTTAAGTCTGGCGTGAATATTATGTTTGGCTGCAATAATTTCTGCAGTTATTGCATTGTACCTTATGTAAGAGGGCGTGAAAGAAGCCGTGAGCCGGAGGCGATTGTGAAAGAGATAGAGGCTCTGGTGGCGGATGGCGTTACAGAGGTTATGCTTCTGGGACAGAATGTAAACTCTTATGGAAAGACTTTGAAGGATCCGGTGACTTTGCGCAGCTTCTTGAGAAGGTGGAGCAGATCGAGGGGCTGAAGAGAATCCGGTTTATGACTTCTCATCCGAAGGATCTTTCTGATGAGCTGATCGAATATATGAGTAAGAGCAGGAAGGTGTGCCATCATCTGCATCTGCCTATGCAGTCTGGCAGCAGCCGTATCCTGAAGATCATGAACCGGCATTATGATAAGGAGAAGTATCTGGGACTGGTGGAGAAAATCCGTACAGCGGTGCCGGATATTTCCCTGACTACAGATATTATTGTAGGCTTCCCGGGTGAGACTGAGGAGGACTTTCAGGAGACTCTGGATGTAGTGGAGAAATCTGGTTTTGATACTGCATTTACCTTTATCTATTCCAAGAGAAGCGGCACTCCTGCGGCGAAGATGGAGGATCAGGTTCCAGAGGATGTGGTGAAGGATCGTTTTGACCGTCTTCTGAAGCTGGTTCAGGAGAAAGGAAGAGAAGTTTCTTCCAGATTCCAGGGCGAAGTTCAGGAAGTTCTTGTTGAGACAGAGAGCAAAGAGAAGGGTATTTTCACAGGAAGAACCCAGTATAACCTGCTGGTTCATTTTCCGGGAACACCGGATCTTCTTGGAAAGTATGTGAAGGTGCGTCTGGATACCTGTAAAGGCTTCTATTACATGGGAACAAGAGTGGAGGATTAAAGCACCTGCCGAAGATTTATATATCAGATTTTTTGATTCTGTAATCCTGACTATGAATAAAAAGCAATATTTGGCAAAAAGGCTACTGTCACTCCGTGACCAGTAACACGCTTCGCGATGCACAGAAATCATGCATTCGCATGATTTCGCGCTGAGATTCTCGGGTTTTCTGTGAACTTTGTTCACAAAAAACACCTCGCAGAACGTTACCATTGAACCGTAAAGTAAAAAGCGCAAATAATATAAATAATTACAAAAAAAGGTTGCATTTTTGTGATAAATAGTGCAATATTATTATATTGAACACTCGTGGGAAAGGCGGCACCTGTAATGGTTAAAGGGCTGTGCAGGAAATTTAATGCATTGTTGAGGAAAGAAGCAGTTCATGAGAATGAGCCTCAGCGTATATTGTTCCTTCTCAGAATTATATTGTTGATTCTGGGACTTTATTTTCTGATCATTCCGTTCGTATTCTGCATTGTGGGACCGAAGACAGAGGTCTGGACAGGATATATTTTCGCAGCAATGTCGGTTGCTGCTTTTTATGCAACATACCGGTTGAAGGTACACACCAGTGTGCTTGTCTGCAGCGGTCTGCAGCTGGCATGGATAATTGTGTTTGTTGTTCTCTATGGATGGGACTGCGGTATTCAGCATCTGATGTTTGAGATGCTGGTACTGGTATATTTTGCTGTCTACAATTCTCTTGTGTATAAGGTCAGCTATACAGCAGTTCTGTTTGCAGTACGATTCAGCCTGTTTTTGTACGCAGGGTAAATATTTCTGTTTTTGCCCTGACAGAAGCGGTCTACAGTTGTATTACAGATCATAAATACCATTGTGACGTTTGTGCTTATGGCTGTAGTGTGCAGTATGTTCAGCTCCAATGTGGAATCCGCGGAGAAGAAACTGGTGCTGTATAATGAGCAGCTGAAGAAACAGGCCGGGACAGATCCGCTGACAGGTTTTGTGGAACCGCCGTCAGATGATGCAGTACATTACAGAGAGGCACAGAAAAGAGCCTGCTATGGCGTTTACCATTGGTATGTGTGACATTGATTTTTTTTAAGAGGATCAATGACCATTGGGGACATGACTGCGGAGATTGCTGTACTGGTATGGATCACACAGCATATGAGCCGGGAATTGGGTGAGCATGCCAAATTGTGCCGCTGGGGAGGCGAAGAATTCATCTTCTTTTTCCCGGATATGAACGGAGACGAAGTATGCCTTATGCTCAACACTTTTCGCATGAAGCTGGGCAACGATCTGTTTGACTGGAGGGGAGAATGGATTCCGGTTACTATGACGTTTGGCGTGGAGGAGAATGATTTCAAGTCCAATATAGACACCTTGCTGAAAAATGTGGATGCGAAACTTTATATGGGCAAAGAACAGGGAAGAGACCGGGTGATCTATTAAACTCACCGGGTCTTTTGTCGAATTAACAACAGTAATAAGCAGGAGAATAAAACTTGTATGTATACAGTTGAAGAAATAAAAAATAAAGTAAAAACAGGAACCTGGACAAAAGAGGATGTGGCACGCTGTGTGGAGGAGCTGAAGCAGATATCGGATTTTACTGTTTATACAGAAGAAATCTATTATATAAGTTATGGGATTTTTGCCTATAATTTTCGGGAATATGCTTATCCTCTGATCGAAATCTGCCGGGAGGCCGGAGTTCACATGGAGCGTTCCAAGGAGAAATCCAGACTTTATCTTGCTCTGGTAAGACTTTATTTCTGCCTTGGTTTTCCCCCGAAGATTGTGGAATATGGCCTGAAATATGCCAATTCCGGATTTACCTTAAGATCCCCTCTGAAATCCGTTTATAACACTATCGTAGCCGCTTTTTCAGACTGTGGACTGTTTTTTGAGGCGGATTTTTATCTGGAGAAAATGATGGATATTTCCAGACTGGATCCCTGTGACAGCAGTGTGGATTTCTGGAATTCGGATACTTTAAATGAGCTGGTCTATTATGACAGCAAGGTTTACGTGAAGCTGGGCATGGGAGATGTTGCAGGCGCGGAGCAGGCGGCAGTGGATATGCAGGCGATTCTTACAGAACGGGAGATTCCTGAAGATGGCAGAGCCTTTTTCCTGCTTCAGAAGGAATTTACGGACTTGTATCTTCGCCTTTACCAGCAAAAAGACAAGGCGGTCATTGCGGAAGAATTTAACAACTATATGAAGAAAATGGAAGCCGGGGAGGGTGCCAGGGATACCTTAAGCTTCTGCGTCTGCTATTTCGGAGAGTTCCTTCAGGTAATGGCGGAGGAAGAACGCTGGGACGACATTATACGTATTGGAAACTACATTAAAAATGCCCGGAATTTCAGCGGAAGCTTCTGCCCGGTTTACAAGCTTATGCGCACTGCTGCATGCAGAAGTGACCGGGAAGAGCTTCGGAGACAGATACCGGAATTCGAGAGAATGTATCTGGAGGCTCTGGAGCAGGAGAAGGAGAATTACGACCAGATGGTACGTCTCCTTACCCGTGAGGAGCTTCGGATTGAACGCCTGAAGGTGTCCATGGATAAGGATGCCCTTACCGGCTGTCTGAACCGTGCGGCTTTTGACCGCAACAGCAGGCGTTTTATGAAGAATCATAAGAAGGGCAGCCTTGTATTTATTGACCTGGATTATCTGAAGCTGATCAATGACTGCTATGGCCATGAAAACGGAGACCGTTACCTGGTGTGTTTTGCAGAGAATATGAAGTGTGCTATGGACAGGCAGGATCTTCTGTACCGGTATGCAGGAGATGAGTTCCTTATTTTGTCTGCACTGGAGCCGGAGCAAATACAGGAACGGCTAAACGAAATTCTGGAAAAGAGCCCGATTCATTTTGATATTAAACGGAGAAATCCGCAACATCAGCTTTTCCTATGGCATTGTGGCATTTGAGGAAAAAAAGGGAAAAATCGCAGATCTGGTGAAGGAAGCGGATCAAAGAATGTAATCAGTGCAAGAGCCGGAATCATGAGCGTATTTCCAAAAGAGGTGCGGCGGAATGATCACGCGGGAAAATATTATTCATTTTTACACCAAATACAAAGAAAATCTGAAGACGGAAGATCAGATTCAGGAGAATCTGCTGAAGGCAGAAGACCAGGAGGCGTGGATAGAAAATCTGAAGAACAAATCCAGAATGATGCGCCGGCTTTACATTGAAAATGAGGCACTTCTGAATCTGTATATCCGCCCCTTCCTTGACGGAGAGGCGGAGCTGAACGAGGAACTGGCAAGAGAATTTCTGCATCAGATCCGCATGGCCGATGAGGAGGGCTATGAGGATAACCTTGCCATGCTGGAAATTCTGGAGCTTCTGGATGGATATTTTCAGAAAAGTGATGATCTGGACTCTTATATCTGGACCCTGAATCTTCTGGGAAATTTTTATAACCGTCCCTTCAGTGATGAAGATGGAAAGAAAGGAGCCATGTATTTTGACAGACTGCGGGCACTTTCTTCCAGATATTTTGAGATTGAGGATTTTGACGTAAGGAAGCGAATCCTTTTTTCCTATTATAATTTTCCGATAGTGTTGATGAACTTTAACCTGGACACGTCCAAGGAGCTTTTGCAGTACATTGATGAGGCACTGGAGTTTTATAATGATGAGAAAGTCCGGGAATTAGACGGAGAGAGGTTTGATTTTGATGAACTGATCGAAGAACTGAATTATGATCTTCTTGGAAATTCAGTCCTGAGATTTACCGTGAGGGAGATTGATCCGAAGCTTCTTTCCAGAGCATCCCGGGTTCTGGAAGAATATTATCAGCGTGAGCTTGAGAAGAATCCGGAGCCCTACGAAATGTTGGATGAAATATACTGTAATTATAAGTCCTGTCTGTTCTATCAGGGGAAGATAACCTGCACAGAGCTTCTGGAGGATTATCGGAAATTCTGTGAACACAGTATGGAGCATGACGATCTGGACAGCCAGGAGGGAGTGTCTTTTTCTGACAGCCGCTATTTTCAGGTTGCGATCAACCATCTGCCGACGATTTTGGAATTGTTGGAGAAATATGCGGATGAATATCACGGAGCACCAGATCTCCATGATTTTTGTGTATCCAATTATGTGCATGCTATTCGCAGGCTGTCCAGGACAGAAAACGATACCTTTGTGAATGATGTAGTATGGCGTTCTCTTAGGGATGTGTTGAAATATATTACCGGAGATGAAATAAACACCCTGGTTCTTATGCAGATCATGGTAAGCCGGGATGAGGGCACTGCCATGCACAGTGCAATGGTGGAGCAGATTGCCAGGCGAATTCTGAATGTAGTGATGAAAAAGCGGCCGGAGCTTCTGATTGGAACCTTTGGTTATGAGAACGTGGTGGAAGTGCTGGAAAATCAGGAGACCATTCTGGACTATGTTTCCCAGTCTGCACAGCTTCTGGATATTGGAATGATCAGACTTGCATCTATTGTGAACAAGCAGTCACGGCAGCTGACACAAAGGGAAAAGAATGGTATTCTCAGCCATCCCTGTGAAGGGGCTAAATTCGTCGAGGAGATTCCGGCTCTTCGCAAATATCGGGATGCTGTTCTGGGACATCACAAATCCTGGGATGGAAAAATAGGATATCCGGCAGATTTTGACAATACCAGGTCAAATGAGCGTATTCTTATTGAAATACTGCATATCAGCGATTGTCTGGATGCAGCCACTGACTTTGTGGGACGAAGCTATAAGAATGCCAAGAAGCTGGAACAGGTAGCGGAGGAGTTTTCCTGGGGAAAGGGTTCTGTTATTGTCCAGAGCTGGTGGAGCTTCTGGAAGAGGACAAAGAACTGCAGGCAGATCTCAGATATCTGCTGGGAGCGGGACGCATCCGTACCTGTTATTCGGTATATGGCAAGGCAGTAGATCAAACTGAAATAGAAGAAGCAGGGTGTTCACAGATATTGAAAACTGGGAAGCCAGCAGCCGGAAGCAAAGTGATGAAGAGGGAGATACGATTCTCGATTTCCTTCACAAAAGCGGAAACGAGAGCCGTCAGCTTCTTGGAGCACTGGCAAGGAATTCTCTGATCATTTTGTATGTGGATATGATGTCTGGCGAATACAAGGTATACTACCGCGGAAACCAGAGACTTCTGGATAAAAAGATTCCGGACGGTTATTACGGAGACTTCCTGAAAGAATATCTGGCGCCAAACTGCGAACCGGGTGATTGGGAAAAAGTACGGCTGAAAATCAGACTGTCAGAGCTTTCCCATATATTCTGGAGCAGGAGGGCAGCTATGAGTGATGAAGCCCGGATCCGGGCAAAAGATGCTTACCGCTGGGTGCGGTTCCAGTTTATCTGTCTGGACGAGGAAAATGCTATGCCCGGCATGATGACTCTGATTGCAACAGATGTCCAGGAAAGCCACAGCAGAAATGAACAGCTGATGAACAGTCTGAAGGAGGCATATCAGTCTGCAGAAGAGGCAAACAAGGCAAAAAGCATTTTCCTCAGCAGTATGTCCCATGACATCCGCACTCCTATGAATGGAATCCTTGGTATGACCCAGATCGCCATGAACCATCTGAACGATCCGGCACGTATTCTGGATTGTCTTCAGAAGATTGACGATTCTTCCAGACACCTTCTGGAGCTGATCAATGAGGTTCTGGATATGTCGAAAATTGAGAGTGGGGATACGACGCTTCATGAGGAACCACTGTACCTGAGCAAAACCATGAAAATTGTGGATGGAGTATGCCGTCAGGCAGCTGTTGACAAACACCAGATTTTTGATATGGATATAGAAGAAATCCGGGACGATCATGTGCTGGCAGATTCGGTAAGACTCAGGCAGGTTTTGATCAATCTGATTTCCAATGGAGTGAAGTACACGCCTGAGCATGGATGTGTGCAGGTAAAGGTAACCCAGGGCAATAGCTTTGCAGAGGGAAAAGCAAGCTATTCTTTTGTGGTGAAGGACAATGGAATCGGCATGTCGGAAGAATTTCAGAAGAAGCTGTTTGAGCCTTTTCCCGCGAAGATAACAGTATGACAAATGCTACCCAGGGAACAGGACTGGGACTTTCTATTGCCAAGTCTATCATTGTGCAGATGGGTGGAAGTATTGAGGTAAAGAGCATTCAGGGGAAGGATGACGACTTTTTTGTGCGGCTGGATCTGAAGCTTGTGGAAGAAGAGAAGGAGGCTGACCAGGCCTTACTGGCAGCAGAGGCTGGAGAAAAGAAGGAAAAGGATCCGGGCTTTTTGAAGGGACGCAGGATCATGCTGGTGGAGGACAATGAGCTGAACCGGGAGATTGCGTACGAGCTTTTGTCCGAATCCGGTCTGATCGTGGATGTGGCAGAGAATGGACAGGATGCGATCAAGCTTCTTGGAACCCGGCCGGAGAATTATTATGAACTGATCTTCATGGATATTCAGATGCCGGTGATGAATGGTTATGAGGCCACGGCAAATATCCGTGCAGGAAAGAGCGATTACTGGAAAAATATTCCGGTGATCGCCATGACCGCAAATGTGTTCCAGGAGGATGAGAGCCGGGCAGCAGAGTGTGGAATGAGCGATTATGTGACTAAGCCCATTGATATGAATGTGATTTATTCTGTCCTTGAAAAATGGCTTCGAGGACAGAAAGGATGATGTGAGCCAGTACCTGCCAGAGCTTTTTATATACTCTGGCAGCAGACCGGAAGGGACTTCCGGTGGTGCTGGCATATGGATGAGGGAGCGATAGAGTTGAGTAAGAATAAGTACGAAATTGATATGTGTAACGGAACCATTATGGACAAGTTGGTTTCTTTTGCCATTCCGCTGATGGTTTCCGGAATTCTGCAGCTGATGTTCAATGCTGTGGATATTATTGTGGTGGGACGGTTTTCCGGCAGCCAGGCCCTGGCAGCAGTTGGTTCTACTACCGCTTTGATCAATGTGTTTACCAATCTTTTTATTGGTGTTTCACTGGGAGCTAATGTATTGGCTGCCAGGTTCTATGCGGCAGGTAAGGCGAAGGAGATGTCGGAAACGGTACATACGTCTGTTACACTGGCTTTGGTCAGTGGTGTGGCGATGGCTGCTGTAGGACTTGTTTTTTCAAGATGGGCACTGGAGGTTATGGGAACGCCTGCGGATGTGATTGACCAGTCCACTTTGTATATGAGGATTTATTTCCTGGGAATGCCGTTTTTTATGCTTTATAACTATGGCGCAGCTATTCTGCGTGCGGTAGGGGATACCAGGCGTCCGCTGATGTTCCTGGTCGTGGCTGGTGTGACCAAGCGCGGTGCTGAATATGATTCTGGTGATTGTGTTTCATCTGGGTGTTGCAGGTGTTGCCATTGCGACCATTATTTCCCAGCTGATTTCCTGTATTCTGGTTCTTAGATGTCTGTATATGACGGACAGCAGTTATCAGCTTCGGTTTTTCCAGATTGTGTATGAAGAAATTTTATCTGGTACAGATTTTCCAGGTGGGAATACCGGCAGGAGTGCAGAGTACGGTTATTAACATTTCCAATGCGCTTTTGCAGTCTTCTGTAAATTCCTTTGGTTCCACTGCCATGGCTGGTTATACGGCGGCGAATAATATTCTGGGATTTTTGTATGCGTCTGTAAATGCAGTCACCCAGGCCTGTATGAGCTTTACCAGCCAGAATTATGGCGTTGGGAAATATAAACGTATGGACAGAGTGCTGCTGGATTGCGGAATTTTGTCCTTTGTGATCGTCCTTGTGCTGGGATGCGGATCTTACATGCTTGGCGGTGAGATCCTGAAGATTTACACAGAGGATCCGGAGGTTATCCGATGCGGTGTGGAGATCCTTTCCATCACCACGGTGCCTTATTTCTTATGTGGAATCATGGATCTTTTTCCTGGCGCTCTCCGGGGAATGGGACATTCCGGTGTGCCTATGATCCTTTTCCATTATCGGTACGGTTGGTACTAGAATTGTGTGGATCTTCTGGATATTCCCACAGCACAGAAGCCTGTACACCTTGTTTATTTCCTATCCGGCCTCCTGGTTCATTACCATTGTGATGCAGGTGGTCTGCTTTGTGTTTGTGAGACGGACGGTGCATGGACAGCTGAAAGGTACCGGGAAAGCGGCGTGATGGAAAGAAAGAAGAGAAATGTTATAATATGTTTCTGAAACGGGTAAGAGCCAGGGAAAGCGAAACGCTTCCCTGGCTCATTTTTAGCTTCCGTTCCCTCTGAGCTTCACGAAAGATAATAATGGAAAATGACATAATTGGGTAAGTGTGAATGATTTAATAATTCGGCTGGGCTAACTTCCTCCCATTAAAGTTAGTGCAGGCGATTATTTGTGTGGGCATTTGGCGTAAGTTGTTGTGCTTACGTAGTCCATGATGACAAGATGATTGCATTTCTGGCAGATTTTAGCGGTATATGTTTTGACGATACAACCACCATTACTTTGAGGATAATGTAAATCAGCATAACCAGATTTGAAATCATGAGTACAAATAATTGCTCACGGTTCTAAGTCGGAATCACTTACAGAGATAATCGCATGATTCTCTGTTTCAAAATGTATATTGGAATCTGCAAATATGTTGCTTAGAGCATTTGTTTCTTTAAAAGAAGCACTTTGCGGAATGACTGTAGCATTTGTTGGCCTCCGTCGTCTGCATCGGCGCATACCAAACACCGTAAGTCCGCTCCAAAAGTACAAGATGCCAATATACGCAGCAGCAGTACCAATTTTACTAGCTTTCCTATTCTTCATCATAATAAATTCCACTCTCCTTTTCATCGTATGTTTGGCCCCCCAATAAGTTGTTTTTTCCAGACTACAGGAACCTGTCTGTTTCTTGCGGAAAGATTCACGAGAGCGACTGCGTAGGTTTTTTTCTCCTCCGTGGTGAAACCTTCAGTGGCAGCTTGA
>ENA-OQET01001193-OQET01001193.1-human-gut-metagenome-genome-assembly--contig:-NODE-1193-length-11950-cov-3.820688_pt1 | contig 11950 bp, 14 predicted proteins | sample MGYA00242800_ERZ504645 | MGnify/ENA primary metagenome ERZ504645 (study PRJEB26092, sample SAMD00036308) | human gut metagenome | host: Homo sapiens | study: EMG produced TPA metagenomics assembly of... | reverse complement strand
GAAAATCTCGCCATAAGGATATACCCTTTTTAAATCCATCATTTTTTTCCACTGTAGTATCTGCAAGCACCACTGCCATTTCTATCTAAAAATTTTTACCACGTTGTACTTGTAATGCTTTTTCTGCTACATGTGAATTATGACTATCTTTTAATAAATCTTCAGCTTGATATATTTGAATATATGCTAGATTTATAAAGATTATTGCAAATAAGCCAATAAATACTTTTACAATTGTATATATATGTTTATCTATACTATTTTGTCTATGCAAACTTATCTCTCCTTACTACTGAGAGCATATAATAGCCCTAGTGAAATGAAAGATGAAACCATAGAACTACCACCATAACTAATAAAAGGTAAAGTAATACCTGTGAGTGGTAACAGCTTAGTTACACCAGCTAATATGATAAATGTCTGTAATAATAAAGTTATAGCTAAGCCAAATGCCATCAATTTATATTTTTCATTAGTCAAAAGTAAAGCAGCTTTTATGCCTCGCATAAATAATAATAAATATGCCAACAATAAAAAGGTTACACCTATTAAACCAAATTCTTCTCCAATAGCAGCAAAAATAAAATCAGTATGAACTTCTGGTATTAAACGAGGAAAGCCAGATGTATATCCTGTGCCGAAAACTCCGCCATAACCAAAAGCAAATAATGATTGTACTATTTGATAAGCACTGCCCATCGGATTGTCCCAAGGATGTAACCAAATAGCTACACGAGTTTGCACGTGAGCAAACAATAAATAACTTATATATGAAGATAATGAAAAGAAAAATAATGCTATCGCTACATATAATTTTTTACCTGTAGCCACATAAGTCATGATGACAACTATACCAAAAAATAATAATGCTGAGCCTAAATCTCGAAGACTTACAAACATCAAAATTGATGCACTCCATATCAATAACAATGGAGCCAAAAATCTAAATGGCGGTAAATGAATGAATTTCCAGCCACGGCTAGGCAATACTAAAACATTTTTATTTTCGGATAAAAACGAAGATAAAAAGGCTATAATCAATAATTTCGCAAATTCTGAAGGCTGTACTTGAATAGGCCCTAAGATAATCCAGTTACGATTACCACCGATATCTGTACCAAATATAAGTACAGAACAAATAATTATCAAAGCCCCAAATCCTAGTACATAAGGATAATCCAATAATTCTAACAACCTATCAGATACTGTTACAATTATCAAAAAAACAATAAGCCCTATACATATCCATACTATCTGATGCATATATAAATCTGGCTTCAATCGCAAAATCATGATAGCACTGATACTCGACATAAACATGACTAATGATAATAAATAATTATCCGCATTTTTTCGCAATTTGACGCTTATTATCTGTACTACGATAAAAATAACAGATAATATTCCAGCTGGAATAAATGCTTCAATTAGTCAAAGTATTATTTTTGATATTGATTAATAATGTACCCCTAAAAATAATAAATCAAAATTTGAAAATACTAATGTAATATATCCCTTTTTTTATCATGATATTTCCACCACGATACATGTAATATTGTCTTTTCCGCCATAATTAATAGCTCTTTGTACTAAATGTTGAGCTTTATCTTTTATATTACTATCATAACAGATATTTTTTAGCTCATCATTATCCACCATATTTGTAAGACCATCAGAGCAAATAAGGAATTTATCAGCTTGTAAAATATCACAATAACCTGTATCTACATTTAAATTCACAGAAACACCAGCTGCTCTTGTTAAAATATTCTTATGTGGATAATTTTCAGCTTCCTGTGCTGTGATTTTATTTTGTTTTAATAATTCATTCACCAAAGAATGGTCATTTGTCAATTGATAAATTTGACCATTGCGCAATAAGTAAATCCTACTATCACCTACATGAGCCCATGTGGCATAGCCATAATGAACATAAAATAGACTAATCGTAGTCCCCATGCCATTATAATCAGGATTTTCACTAGAAGCTTTCATAATTTGTTTATTCGCTTCTAAGACAACAGATTTTAAACATTCTTCACTACATTCATCAGGATTTTTATTCTCCAAATGAAATTTTATAGTATCCACCATTATGCGACTGGCAATCTCTCCAGCTGCATGTCCTCCCATGCCATCTGCAACTGCATAAATATGTGGTTCAATACAAAGATAACTATCTTCATTTGTAGTACGTACACAACCAATATCAGTAGCATGAGTAATTATCATAGCTCTCACCTCTCAAAACGGAATGATACACAACCTATTTTTATAACATCACCATTTTGTAAAAATTCTTTGCCATTAAGAATATTACCATTTATATAGGTGTGATTTCGACTTTGTAAATCCTCAATCTGATAAAGATTGCGAACTGGACTAATAACAGCATGATGATGTGATACATAAATATCATCTAATACAATATCATTTTCTTTACCTCTACCGATAGAGATTTGACCAGAAAAAGATATTTTCTTATTAGCCAATTTAGGATCTGCTGCTTCTAGCACTATTAAAGCCACTTCATTTTGTGCAGATTCTTCTTTCACTGGCTTTAAGCTGGAAGTGCTTTTCAAATCTTTGAACATGGATTTTACAGTTACAAAAATATAACCACAGATACAAAGAAGCATTCCATACTGTAGTGCTACTAAAAAAGCTTTACTTGCCATTTGACCACCTCATCAAAGATATATCAATACCTTATTATAGGCATAAATCCTAGATAAAGCAACTTCAAAACCATTATTATAATAAAGTTTTTTCCTAATTATATATATAAATCTTTCTATAAAAAAACTAGACAATCAAGTTTTTTCCTCAATCATCTAGTTTGAATTTATAGCCAACGATAATTCACAAAACCTGCTCCTCGTGAATTCATCTCACCTAAGCCCACGCCTAAAGATAAATATGCCATTTCTTGAGATTTTTCATCATCTAAGACAGCAAGACGCACTTTATCACCGAGAAGTTTTATATTTTTATATTTCATTGGCACAGGTGTTTTATTTAAAAATTCTATAGTGGAATAAAATTTTTCTATATTTATTTCATCTTTATCATTTATATCGCCTTTGAAATTATTTATTTTCTTAGTTAAATTAATGATAAATCGCTGTTCAAATTCTTCTTGACTCATGCAATTTTTCCAATAACCATTTTCTGCCTTGATTATCATTGGTGTCAAAGTATAGATAAATTCTATTATCTTTCGTGGCAAAACTCTTTTTTCTGCTGTCAGACCTTTAAATTCTCTAGTATTTATATTTGGACAAACTTCATAGAAAAATTCTGCCATATCCTCATCAATAGTTCTGATAGTCAAAGTATATATCTTGCCTTTTTTATAGATTTTATCTTTTTCCAATGGCGATAATAAATCATAGCAATAATTTTTATATGTATTTGTATTATGTAATTTTCCTAGATTTTCTTTTTCGAATAAGCTTTTATCAATAAATCTAGTCAACATGATTTGCACATCTTGTGCCATGATATCTTTTAATAAATATAATTTTATACGTATTTGATAAACCTTCATCAAAATGCCCCTTTCTTTGAATTTACCAAGTGATATATTCATCTTTATTTAAAAAATGCTGATATATCAATAATTATAACAAAAATTCGTCATTAAATTCTCAAAATCCTTTTCGCTGGTAAAAAATCCCTAAACCTTGATAAAATCACTATTTTCATATATAATATATTTTATAAACCTTAATCTTTAAGGGGATAAATATCAACAGATACTGTACGAAAAACTGATTGCTACCTGTTTTTTCTTATGTTCCTTAAGTTCATGATAAATATCAACAGATACTGTACGAAAAACTCCCATGTTTTAAATATTGGATAGTCAGGTCTACGATAAATATCAACAGATACTGTACGAAAAACTATCCTTCAGGGCAATGTTCAAAGAGCCAATCATAGATAAATATCAACAGATACTGTACGAAAAACATAACCCACCGTCAAGCGTTCGTATTTTCTTTTATTGATAAATATCAACAGATACTGTACGAAAAACGCTTTTTCTTCGGTACGACCTAAGATGTATTGTTGCGATAAATATCAACAGATACTGTACGAAAAACTTTTTGGTTTGTCATCATCAGTATATAGAGAACCGCGATAAATATCAACAGATACTGTACGAAAACTGGAAATATTGTCTAAGTGCCCTTCCTGATTTAGGATAATATCAACAGATACTGTACGAAAACCTTGCCATTATGGCGTTATCAAAATCGTTATAACCGATAAATATCAACAGATACTGTACGAAAACAATCATAATGTTTACCATCCATACTAACAACGCTGATAAATATCAACAGATACTGTACGAAAACGTAAATCAATAATTGTTTGTCCCCAAAGGTTGTTTCGATAAATATCAACAGATACTGTACGAAAACCAAGTGCATTAATACAACTGATAAAATCACCATCTTTGATAAATATCAACAGATACTGTACGAAAACTTCCTATCAATCCTTTTAGCTGACTTTAAGTAATCCGATAAATATCAACAGTTACTGTACAAAAACTTTATTTTTAATATAGCATCTCCTATATCATCAACAGATAAATATCAACAGTTACTGTAAAAAAAGACTTGTTATAGTTATTTTTCTATAACAAGCCTTTTTATTTTGCTTTAATTTAATTTTATCTGTATTGCTCCCATGCCTAGATGTGTATTTACTCCTATTGATGTATACTGGGAAAATTCTGCCAGCATTAAGATTATTTTATTTGCCATTATATTATTTTTTAAACTAAACCTACATTTTCCTTGAAATGTAGGTCTTTTTTTGCCATTTATCAGCTGTGGTCTTAAAACGACTTCATAATCATCTAGTTGTATTTCTTGTGCTAGATTTTCAATTAAATCTTGTTCATACAATTTTCATCAATGGCAAATAAATTCCAGATAGCGACTAAATTCATTATTATATCATGCGGTTGACAAATCATTTTGTCTTCTTCGCCAAATAATAAAGTCGGTGTCAAAAAATTAAATTCAATATAGCTACTTTTCCATCTACGTGTAAAATATTTCGTTACTAATTGCTTATATGTAGCACTATGAATATAACTTTTCTTCTCTATCTGAAATACTATCTTATCAGTTGTTATAAGCTTGCAATTTTCCTTCGTCAATTTATCCATCAATCTATAAGCTATATTTTCTGTAGCTTCTTGATTTAATGTAGTAATCCGCCAATAATATATATCTTCAGCCTCTATATCTTTTATTATATATTGCGTATATGGCTTTATCATCTGCATAGATAAATATTCTCGATACTTGTCGTCTACATATTGCATCAAAATATCATTCATAATTGACGCTAAAGATTTTTCTGCTTTTTGTATTTCTTCATCAGCTTTAGCTTTTAATACTATCTCAATTATTTTCAACATAATTATACTTTACCTATCTTCGCTATACCTAGCAAAGTCAATTTTCCATTATATTTTGTAGCCTTCAATGTTCGTGGAGCAATCTTCGTATCTCTTATACCAGGCTTTACTCTTTGTTTGAATTTCATATTTAAATATCTACTGATAAATTCTTTTGCTTTCATCTTTGTAGGTGCTAGATAAGCCACTAAAGTTTTTGTCAAAAAGCCTGTACCACCACCGATATAAGTATTGCCTAAGTTCGTATCATTAAATAAAAATCCATAATCTTTGCCAAAAGCAGATGATAATAATTCATTGCTAGCGTCAAAGAAATTTTGTATCATTATTAAAATATCTTCTGCTGAATTTATATTTAATTTTTGCGTAAATCTTTTTTCTATCTGCATATCAAAATAAAATCTTGTCTTCGGCTCTATACATTCACGATAAACACTTAGCGAATTTTCTTTTATATAACTATCCTTCACTGCTAAATCAATTTTTTTCAATAAAACTAAGTTATTATGCTCTGTCTTTGCCATAGCATCACTTAATTTTATTCCCTGCATAAAATTATAATACTCAATTTTTGTACTTTTCTTATCGTATTTCGTATATTCTCTCTTTCCTGTACCTTCTATTTCAGCCGTCAATAATCTATTTAAATTATTTTCAACCCTTTTTATTTCATCATAAGATTTATTACCATTTATAGCTCTTTCCAAACTTTGCCAAAGTCTTTGTTTTAAATGCGGATTTTTTTGCAATAAATCATATAAAATAGCCGTTCTTATCAAGCCTTTTAGCGTACTACCTGGTATATAAGCTCTGCCATCTATTAATTTTGTCTGCAAAATAATATCATTTAAACTATCTTTACTTATCTTATCTATATTTTCATGTGCGATTAATTTATATTTTACGACTTCTTTTATATCCTCAATATTATAACCTTGCTCTATCAACCATTTATATAATATTTTTCGTGGTTTAGTCTTATCATTGATAAAATCCATATAAGCAGGAAATAATTTTTTCATATAAATAAATTTATGCCACAACAAAGGATTTAAAAAATATGCTACTTGATTTTTACTATCATATATATAATCTGTAGTATTTAACTTTTCATTGCTGGCTATATTGACAGGTGTGATGATATCCAGATACATTTTATTAAATTCTATCAAATTCGTATTATTCATAATCTATCCCCACAAACATACCCATACCATTTCGATAAATAGGATAAGATATGCCCTCATATTCTTCTTTTAGCATCATGCCTTCTAAATACTTCATCAAACAAGAACCTTCTGCTAACATATATAGATTATTTTTTCGCTTCTTATTATGTGTATTTTGGTCATAGATAAAAACCACTGCGTTTTACAATCTTATAATTGCCAACAGATATATATTTTACATCTTCTTTTCTAGGCAATAATGGTGCTATACATAATTTTCTGCCCCTATTTACACTCATATCCATATTTATCATTTTAGTTAAAATCAAAACATCTCTATATTTGCTAATTTCTCCATTTAAAATTTTAGGATTTCTAAAAAATTTATATTTACCATAACCACTGCTTTTTTTGCCACCAATACCACTATAACCTAGACTTTCTATTATTTTTTCCATAATAATAGCGTCAACATCATCTTCATAACCCAAGATAAAATACAATCCTGCATTATCATTGAATTTATAGCTATTCACAAAATAAGGTAAAGGCTCTTGACCTCTACAAGCTACTTTTTCCATTGTATTTTCTATGGCAAAAATAGGATTATCTATGCTATATACTTCTTTATCATTTATAGATTGTAGCCAATTTTTAATTTCACTAATGCGGATAAAATCTTCTTTATCATTTTGCTTCCATAATCTACTGTATTTTTTCTGTTCAGAATAAGAGTCTAGCTTCGACAAATTATCCACAGATAAATATATCTTTGGCAAATATAATTGTAAATCATCATTTGAGGCAAAATAATAATAAGGAAATAAACTGGATATCGCTAATTTTCTCTGCTCAAATTTTTCCATAATGCTTTGTAGTATTTCCTTAGAAATTAAATTAGCTTCTGAACAAATGGCACTAAAATAAGTATCTGCACTACAATAAAAACTAGCTTTTTCTAAATCTCCGCCAAAATTATTATCCGCAAAATGCACAGGTGTCAAAAACTCTAAAAAATAAGCTCTATATTTCATTATGAACATTTCCCTTCAAAAAAAATATTCATATTCATCAGCATCAATTTTCTTATTTATAGCTTTAACTTTAAAATCACTGAATTTCACTCTACCATATCCACGAGAACCATGTCCTCCAAGATAATCCATCTGTAATAATTGAAAACCTTGAGCTAAAATCTTCATATCTTCATCTATCTGCTCTTCATCTTCAATATTATAAACAAGTTTAAAATGCAAATTCTGCCCCAAGCCGGATACTCTTTCAAATCTGACGAGGATTTGCCGAACCTGTCAATCTCGTTATGGTATTTTCCCATTTTATCTCGCCAATATACGTATCTGTATCGAGATTTTTAAATACTTCTACACTTTTGCGAGTCAAAAATAAATCAAAAAACTGTAATCTTGCAAAACAAGCTCCTTTTTTCCCTGCTGAACCAAATAAACGCGATATCACTTCATCATCATCATCTATATTATTTAAAATTAAATTTTTACATCTGCTTTTAGCCAATAAAGTGCGAAGTTTTCCCTTCAAAGAACTGCCTGGAATGATTGGCTCATGTGTCAGACAATCGCGAATAAATGGACTATCCACCGCTCCAATTGGTGCAAAATCACTATTTGCCCCTATATGCATACCTGTTATGAGCTTTAAATTTGCTGTAATAAATAATTTTCCCTGTAATTGTTTTTGTCCTTGTATATTCATCATTTATCTTGTCCTCCATAAAATTTATGAAATGCCACTAAAGCCTCTACATATTTACAAAATTTCTCAAAAGCTTTTATATCGCCATTGATGTCTTTTACCATATTCAATAAATCTGCTTTTTCTACAAACTCCCTAACTAATTTTTCTCTACCTGCTTGATAAGATATACTCACTCGCAAAAATTTCTATTTCCATTTGCAATTCTTCATCTAATTTTTTCGCTTGAGGCTTAGCTATTTTATAGATATCTACTTTATTTTTTAAGATATTCACCGCTGTCAAAATTTTTCTTATTTGATTAGTTTTTAATTCTATAACTAATTTATCATGATTTTTTTTTATTTGGTTTACGTATAGATTTTATTGCTAATTCCGCTTTATCCACTATATTTTCCATAAATATTTACTCCTTTTTATCTCTTAAATAATATACTAATAAATTTAAAGCAGTCGCTAATTGCTTTTTATCTTCATTATTATTTATCCATTGATACATTTTACTTACAAAATCTTCATATACTTTTCTTTTTTGCTCATCTTTATCTTGTTTAGGTTGCATTCTCGCCAATACATAAGCAAATCTTGCTATATTCAATTTATCTTCATCTGCTAATTGAATTAAATCCATTAATCTATAAATTAAACTCTTTCCTACAGATAATTTATTAAATTTATCACCATCAAAAGAAAGACGAGCTAATAAATAATTCATCTTCTCTTTGCAGACCTTCATCTCAAAATCCGTCCATGTATATATATGCTTGCACTCTAGCTGACCATTTGCTTTTAAATTCGTTTCCATACCAAATAAAGCTATGCTATTTTTATCTTTCTTACTCTTACTCATTTGTACTAATAAACCTGCAATCTCTGCCATCTTACTGATAGGATATGTCGGACTAAACATTGCCATACCTGCACTAAGTGTCAATTTTCCATTGGTGAATTGTTTAAAAGCTCTATTTATATCTATTGCTACTTCCAATACTTCGTCCCATGCACCAACTAAAAATAAATCATCACCGCCAGCATAAATAATATTTACTTTGCGTTTTGGGGCTTTAGCTATGCCAAAAATATTAAAAGCTTTCTCTTCAAAATCTACACACCCTGTTAAATCACCAGCACAGATTTTATTTATCGCCACTTTGAAGAACATCGATATATCTTTTGATAAATCTGCATAGCGAGATAAGGTAGCATATCTTAAATTATCTTCTATTTTATCTTTATCGCTTACAAAACCACTGCTAAAAGCTATACTTAAATCATCTATATCTAATCGTAATACGCCTAATCTTTTTATACCTTTATCTATTTTGCAACTACTCTTAGCTAAATCATCAAAAGTCATAACCTCATCATTTTCATTTTTGGCACTATAATCTGCTAAATATAAACGTATAGCCAAATCATTTTCTAAAAGATTATTTTTGCTATAAATACGCAGGATTTTTCCTTTAAACATATCTATATCTGCTATATTTACAGCATACAAATATAAATCTTTATCTTTGCCAAAAATTTTGATGCCACCATCTATTTTTTCCTCACTGATGACAAAAAACTAAATCTTGTGTCAATATATCTTGCCCTAATTTATATAAATTCAGACAAAATTCACAAGCAATTTCTTCATCACTATATAATTTCCAAAGTTTATCTACTAAATTATGACAAATATTACATTCTTTTTTTGCTGTATCTTCTTCTTTTTCTACATTAAATATATACTCTAAAAAAATTTTTCATCTTTGCTATATCGTATAGTTTTATCATCTTTTAATTTTTTATTAACTGTAGCGAATAAATTTCCTTGAGCTTCAGATTTCATCAAATTATTAGCACTGCATTCAGCTATACCGATAGCTAAATATAAATTAATGCCTATATTTTCCATCAGCCATCTATTCATCTTTGCTTGTAATTTATCTATAGCTTTTTTTGTATCTTCTATATTCGGAGCTAAAATATAAAAATGCCCTCCACCAGAATATAATACATTTGCTCTTGATAGTCCTATTTGCTCTAAATATTCATCTATAAATTCTTCTAATAATAAATCAATATAAAGTGAGCGACCCCTCAAAGTTTTCAAAGCACCTTTTGATGGAATAGTATAAATAAAATCCTGTATACCTGATATATCACCAGAAATTAAAAGATATATTTTTTCATTTCTAAAAATTTTACTTCCACTATTAAAACAATATTTTTTATAATCTTGTATCTGTTGTTCATCAAAATATAATTTCATACAACTAGCCACTGCTGATGTTATTTTTGAATGAACATATAACGAAATATCACAAACTTCTGCTCTATTTGTACTCGATGGTACATATGAAAAACCTTCTTCTAGAATTTGCAATAATTGATTTATTGATATTTGATTTATATCTTTCGTGATAAAATGTGATTTTATCTTATTCAATAAAGCTTCATAATTACTATTCGTTGCCAAAGAAATATCTTTTTGTGGATAATTAAACGCTTTATTTATATCTTTGTATATTAAAGGATATTTATTTGCTACTTGTATTTCTTTATCACTATAAAAAACACTAAATATACTATCCAAATTTAATTTCGGATCAAAACCCTTTTCTTCTCCTTCATTTTCTCGTCTATCCATGCCTGAAGCAATATTATCTGCTTCATAAACAATATATGCTAAATCATTTTTATCTAATTTAGCTTTTTGGAGATAATCTTTATGATGATATCTCACACAATTCAATAAACGTTCTGTTTCTTCATTTGGTTTTAAATACTGCTCTAAAAAATCTCCACCTAATTTAGAATGATTTATCCTTTTGTTCATTGCACGATAACATACTTTTCCTATATCATGCAGTAAAGCACCTTTGATTAGAATTTCTTTTTCCTTCATTATATATATCCTCTACTTTTAAAATTAAATCTATAATTCATTTTCTCAAATCAATAGAATTCATAATTCATCTTTATATTCTTAAACATCATATTATATAAATCCTGCTTTTTTCTTCAACTTTAGCATTAATAAATATCAATACTAAAAAAGACTTGCTATAGAAAAATAACTATAACAAGTCTTTTTATTGTTTAATTTAGTTTCATTTTTAATAACAAAAAATCTAGGTAGTTAAACCTAACATTTAACTACCTAGCCTTTTATCAATCATTTCTTATAATACAATCTTACCGAAATCTGCAATAGATTTAATAAGTGTATCAATATTTTTAAGAAGTGCAATGACGATTATTTTTGATTGTTCGTCTTTATCCATAATCCATACATTATCAAAGAAATTATTGATTGGTGCAGTGAGTTCCTGCATTTTCATCAATAGCTGTTTTATAATCTTTATTATTTAAAGCAGTTTCTACATCTTTAGCTACTGCTACATAAGTATTATAAAGAGCTTTTTTCTTCATCTAATGTAAATAATGCTTCATTAATAACATTATTTTCTGCTTTTTTTGCTGATGTACCTACACGTACAAAAGCTTGAATTGCATCATTTAATACACCAGAAGCGATTTCTTGAGCTGTTACACAAGCTTTAGCATAAGTGCCTGCAACTTCATCTGCATTTTCAAGTACAGCGTCAATAAT
>ENA-OQET01001192-OQET01001192.1-human-gut-metagenome-genome-assembly--contig:-NODE-1192-length-11955-cov-4.635272_pt1 | contig 11955 bp, 14 predicted proteins | sample MGYA00242800_ERZ504645 | MGnify/ENA primary metagenome ERZ504645 (study PRJEB26092, sample SAMD00036308) | human gut metagenome | host: Homo sapiens | study: EMG produced TPA metagenomics assembly of... | reverse complement strand
TCTATCGCTTTTTTCTCATTTTTGAAGCAGCTGAAACCTTAATTTTGACTTTATCTGACATCTTAAAACGTCTTCCTGTACGTTTTCCAATTAATTGTAAATTCACATCATCAAAATAATAGAAATCATCTACAAGATCTTCCATACGAATTAATCCTTCAATCGTATTTGGAAGTTCAACAAACATACCAAAATTAGTAATAGAAGAAACAATTCCTTCAAAAGTTTCACCAATATGGTCTTCCATATATTCAGCCATTTTCATATCATCAACTTCACGTTCAATATCAATTGCTTTTCTTTCAAGTGAAGAAGCTTGATCAGCAACATTTTGCATAATAGAAGCAAAATGGAAAAGAGTTTCTTGATCTAATTTCTTTTTAAATAAATACGTACGAATTAAACGATGAACCATTAAATCAGGATAACGTCTAATTGGTGATGTAAAATGTGTATAATATTCATCTGCTAAACCAAAATGTCCTAAACATTGTTCATCATATCTTGCCTTTGCCATGCAACGAAGAAGTAATGTAGAAATAATCACATGTTCATCTGTTCCTTTACTTGCTTCAACGATTTTACTTAATTCTTTAGAACGAATATCTTCTAATGAACCTTTTATTGTATAACCTAGAGTTCTAGAAATTGTAGAGAATTTTCTTAATTTATCTACCTTAGGATTTTCATGAACACGATAGATAAATGGTAAATCAAGCCATTTAAAATGTTTTGCAACTGTTTCATTGGCAACTAACATAAATGATTCAATGATACGGTCACTTTCTCCACGTTGTCTTAAAACAACATCTATTGGTTTACCTTTTTCATCAACTAATACTTTAGCTTCATTTGTATCAAAATCGATTGCTCCACGATCTTCTCTTGTTTTTTGTAAAATTTCAGCAAGTTCTTTCATTAAGAAAATAAATCACATACATGGCTATACTCTTTTTGTAGTTTTTTATCCCCTGCAAGTATTTTATTAACATTATTATAAGTCATTCTTTCAGTTGAATTAATAACTGATTCAACGATATCATGATCAATGACTTCCCCTTGAGGGGTAATTTCCATAAAACATGAAATTGCAAAACGATCCACATGAGGATTGAGTGAACAAATTCCATTAGATAATTTATGAGGAAGCATTGGAATAACACGATCCACTAAATAAATAGAAGTTCCTCTTGCAAGTGCTTCTTTATCTAATTCAGATCCTTCTTCTACATAATAAGAAACATCAGCAATATGTACCCCTAAATAATAATTTCCATTCTTTAATCTTCTTAAAGAAATTGCATCATCTAAGTCCTTGGCATCATCACCATCAATCGTAACAATCGTTTCATTTCTTAAATCAGTTCTTGTTTTAGCTTCTTCTTGATCAATTTCATTTTCAATTGATTCGATTTGTTCATAAACTTCTTTAGGAAATTCAACATGTGCTTCATGTTGAGAAACAACAGATAAAATATCAACCCCTGGATCTCCTACATGTCCTAAAATTTCTACGACATTTCCTTTTAAATAAGGTTTATACGTTTTAATTTCAACAACAACTTTATGTCCAGCTACTGCACCATGACTATGTGCATGATCTATATAAATAGGTTGTGTAAACTTTTGATCATCCGCATCAAAGATAAGTTCTCTTTTAGCGTTTTTCAACAGCCCAACAAGTCTTGTTTGTCCTCTTTCAATAACTTTAACAATTCTACCTTCTTGACGCGATCCTGTTTGATGCTTTTTAAGTTCAACCATGACTGTATCCATATTAAAAGCATCTTTTAAATCTCTTGAAGAAATAAAAATATCATCACTTTCTTCATCAATAATGACAAAACCAAAACCTCTTTTATTAATATGTAAAACACCTAAAATATAATTAGAATTTTCTATTAATAAATATTCATTTTTATCATTTCTTACAATTTTACCCTCATCTTCTAATTGATTTAAAGCTTTAAGCAAAACTGTAAAACCTTCACTATTACTTAGATCTAATACATGTTGTAATTCATGAATTGATCTTTCTTTATCTTTTAATATATTCAAAATTCTTTCTTTCATCTTCTCACCTCCAAAAAAAATAGGACGCCTTGCGTCCTATTATTCATTAATTCATACGTAGTAGAATTGCGATCACGAAGAAGGCAATACTCAAAATCATTGTCATTCTAGACATTACTAAATCAACACCACGTTCTTTTTGTTCAGCAAAAAGACTTGAACTTTGACCAGTTAATGCATTAACAATATCATCTGATTTTCCACTTTGTAATAAACATAATATAATAAGAGCAACGGAAATAATAACCATAGCAACCTTTAAAATTGTTTCAAACATATTTTTAACCTCCTTCGATTAATTTAATACATTGCATAGCAAATATTATCATAAAAAGCTCATAAACACAACATAATTTTAAAATAACTTATGCATTATCTAACCCACAAACATAGTAACAATCTTCTACCCTTACAACCGTTACATTAACTGTCGAATTTAAGCCTTCAATTTCTTCATTAAACGTTAATGAAATCAAAATATTATAATAATCATTATCCTCTAATCCAGCAATTGTTACCTTTGAAGGTGAATAAGATATAATATTATATTTTAAAACCTCTAATTCTGGATATTGATTTTTATAACTATAAAATGATGTTTGTGCATATTGACTAAAGTTTTCCACCATTTCAGAATACATATAATCAACACCACCTATTTCATTTTTTTTCTTATCTACAAAAGTATAATAATCACACACAAAATAAGCAGCCACTAATTGACATTCATCTTCTTCATCTTTATTTTTATAACTTGTATCTAGTCTTGCATAAATATTATTTAATAGTTCGCTATCTCCAGATTTAGTGTATGGAGATTGTACTGTTTCAGTTTTTATTGGTAAAGGCGTATCTTTAGATGTCATAAAATAACCAACACCTACAATCACAAGTAAAAAACATAGCGCAATAATTAAATGATCTCTCATGGCTTTTTGAGGAGATCTTCTTTTACGATAACGATCTAAAAATTTAATTTTTGGTAATTTATCAGAATCAATAAAAATATTTACAATTGTTAAAATTGGTTTATATTTTCTAGAAATCATATCTGTTACTTCTACAAATATTTCAAACATAATCATTAAAGCAATAAATAAAATTGTTCCTGCAGTTGGATTATAATAATATAAATAAGATGAAAGCGAAAATAAGAAAGTGACTAAATAAAGCACTAAAACACTTTTTCTTTGTCCTAATTTTAATTTAAACATCAAATTATGATGTAAATGACCTCGATCCGCTTCACTAAATTTTTTATGATGTATTTTTCTTCTTAAAATTGCTATTAAAGTATCCATGATTGGAACCATTAAAACAATAATTGGTGCTCCTAAAGTAAAAAAAGTAGAAGCATTGTATCCAAATCCTAATAATGAAATAACTGAAATCATGAAACCTATATATAAAGCTCCACAATCCCCCATAAAAATTTTTGCTGGATGAAAATTAAAAAACAAAAAGCCCATAATACTTCCATCAAGAATGAGTGATAAAGAAGCAATGTCACTTCTTCCAGATAATAAAGAAGTCATTGAGATAGTAACAAGGACAATAATTGAAATACCTGCAGATAACCCATCTAACCCATCAATTAAATTAATCGCATTAGTAATTCCTACAATCCAAAATAAAGTAACAACCCCTGAAAGAAATGTCATCGCATCACTTGGGAAATATCCAAATCCTTTTATATAGATTTCTCCATAAACAATGACAATCAACGCCGCAATGACTTCAAAAATTAATTTTACTTTAGGGGATAAATCATGACTATCATCATAAAGCCCTACCATAAAAATTATAAATCCTGCAACCATAATAGCATTTATTTGATGATCTGCTTTCAAAAATAAGGCTGATCCTATAAGTGAACTTAAATAAATGGCATAGCCACCAATACGTGCTATTTCATGTTTATGAACTGTTCTTTTATTCATATGTGCAACAATTCCTAATTGATTTCCAGCCTTAATTACAAGTGGAATCATTAAAGCTGAAATGATTGTTGTTACAACAAATGAAAGAATGACCGTCAGTGACATTTTGCCACCTCCTTTATGCCTATATTATTCATTATTTTTTAGTAAATTTCAACTTTTAAATAGCTCTATGACTTGTATTTGGACAAAAACTTGTCTATACTAGTATATAAGGAGGAATATGTTTATGCATAGTTTAGGAATCTCTGTTTATCCAGATAAAAGTGATATTAAAGAAGTCTATGATTATATGGAAACTGCTGCTAAATTAGGTTTTACTAGAATCTTTACTTGTTTTTTATCTATTCCAGATGATAAAAGAGAAAGTTATTTAAAAGAATTTAAAGGATTCATGGATAAAGCTCATGAATTAGGATTTGTTGTTGCTGCTGATACAAATCCAGAAGTATTTAAATTAATTGGAGCTACTCCAAATAATTTAAAACCATTTGCAGATTTAGGATTAGATATTATTCGTTTGGATGGTAACTTTGGTACTCAAGGAGATATCGCTGTTACTAGAAATCCTTATGGTATTAAAATCGAATTCAATGCTAGTATGGATGCTGGTGTTGATTTATTAATTAAAAACGGTGGAAATAAAGACCAAATTATTATGTGTCATAACTTCTTCCCAGAAAGATATACAGGATTAGATTTTGATTTATTCCAACAATTTAATAAACAATGGAAAGCTTTAAATCTACACACTGCTGCTTTCGTATCAAGTCACAATGATCCAACAATTGGTCCTTGGGAAGTTTTCTGTGGTTTACCTACAGTTGAAATTATGAGACCACTACCTATTGAAGTACAAGCAAGATATTTATTAGCCACTGGTGATGTTGATGATATTATCGTTGGTAACTATCCAGCAAGTACAAAAGAATTAGAAGCATTATCAAAAATCAACTTCCAAGCTTTAGAATTACGTGTTGATGAAGTACCAGAAATTACTGATAATGAAAAATACATCATGTATGAATTTGCTCCACACTGGGATCGATACGATCATTCATCATTTATGTTAAGATCAAGTTTCCCAAGACTTCAATTCAAAAACCAAGCAACTGTTCAAGATTCAGGATTTGGTGATAAAAAAGAAGCTAAAGAAGACAAATCTATTCCACATCATGACTGTGGTAAAAAAGTATTTACGCGTGGTGATATCTTAGTGGTTAACGATAACTTAGCTCATTATCGTGGTGAATTAGAAGTTGTTTTAACTGAAATCCCAAATGATGGTGAAAGAAACTTAATTGGTAAAGTAAAAGATGAAGATTTAGGTTTATTAGATTTCATTAAACCAGGTCAACATTTCAAATTTATTAAATAATTTAAATGAGGTTCAAAACGAACCTCATTTTTAATCTATTGTTTTTAAATATTCTTCTAAACCATTTTCATCTACATGACCAATCACTTCATCAGCCACATCTTTTAACTCTTTAACAGCATTTTTCATAGCAATCCCATGACCTGCATATTTAATCATTTCTAAGTCATTCAATCCATCTCCAAAAGCATAACTATGCTCTTTATCAATATTTAAATGTTCTAATACCTTTTGTACACCTGTAGCCTTTGATGTATCTAATGCACATATTTCAAATGAATTAGCTGTTCCATGATGATCAAAATAAAATTTATCAGCAATATATTCTATAATTTTATCATGATCTTTTTTAGCACTGATTTCTATTTTTAAAGTACGATGCATTACTTCTTCTTTATCAAAAGAAGTGATTAACTTTTCATGACGAATATCACATACTTTAAAAAATTCTATAAAATCTTTATAAGAAGGATCAATATAACAATCTGTTACTGTTTCAAAATCATATTCACAATCTACACTTTCAAGCATTTTCATTAAATCATTCACTTTTTCATAAGGAATTCTATTTTCATAGATGATTTCATGATTAAGCTCTACATGTGCCCCATTACATAATACAAAACCATTAAACCCAGCCTCAATGATTTGATTTGAAATAAAGGCTAAAGGTCTACCTGAGGCAACAAATAAATAATGTCCAGCCTCTTTCAATCTTTTAAGTTCTCTTTTTACTCCTTCAGGTATTTTTAATTCACTATTCAATAATGTCCCGTCTATATCAAAAAATAATACTTTCTTCATACTTTCACCTCAATGAAATTGTATCATGATTCTATTATAATATTATTTAATTTCTAGATAAGAAAAAAACTGTCAATCAGACAGTTTTATTTCATATAATGTAAGTTTTCTAACATAACACCGCATCCATTAGCAACACAATTTAATGCATCATCTGCTACGAATACAGGAACATTTAATTCAGATTCTAATAATCTATCTAAACCAGTTAATAAAGCTCCTCCACCTGTTAAGAAAATACCACGTGATACGATATCAGCAGCTAATTCTGGTGGTGTTTGTTCAAGAACATGTTTAGTTTCTTTAACAATTGTTGCACAAGTTTCTCTAAGTGCTAATTCAGTTTCGTTTGATGTAATAGTAATTGTATGTGGTAATCCAGTTACTAAGTCTCTACCACGTACTTCAAATGTTTTATCAGATGATCCTTTTACAGCAGAACCAATTTCTAATTTAATTTGTTCAGCAGTACGATCTCCAATTAATAATTTATATTTATCTTTAACAAATTTAATAATGTCCGCATCCATGACGTCACCAGCAATTTTTAAAGATGAACTTGTTACAATATCACCTAAAGATAATACAGCAATATCAGTAGTTCCTCCACCGATATCAATAACCATATTACCTGTTGGTTTATTAATTTCAAGACCAGCTCCAATTGCTGCTACTTTTGGTTCTTCTTCGATAAATACCTTTTTAGCTCCACATCTTTCAGCAACATCTCTAATTGCTGATTTTTCAATTGAAGTGATATTAGATGGACAACAAATCAAGATTGTTGGTCTAGCAAAAATTCCTTTTAAATTTAATTTATTAATAAAATGAGTTAATAAGATTTCAGTAATTCTAAAATCTGCAATAACTCCATCTTTTAATGGTCTAATTGCTTGAACCCTACCAGGAGTTTTACCTAACATATCTTTTGCTTCTTGTCCTACAGCTAATGGCTTTTTAGTTTCTTCATCTATTGACACTACTGAAGGTTCATTGACTACAATACCTTCACCTTTGACATAAATTAATATATTTGCAGTACCTAAATCGATACCAATTTCTTTTGATAATGCCATTATTTCTCCTCCTTGTATGTTTTTTTCCTCAATATTGTATCACGATTTTATTGAATTACAAGGCAAAAAAACAAAAGACACTAATTTTTTTATAAATATAAATTTATCATGATGTTGTCTTAATTTTTTCAATTTTTTGATTAAAATATTTATCAGGATTTACAGTTTTATCATCAATTGAAACAATAAAATGTAAATGTTTTTTTAATGTTGATTGATAAACATTATTTCCTGCTTTTCCAATAACATCTCCTTGTTTCACTTGATCTCCTTTTTCAACTTTAATATCATCTAAAGATTGATAAATGGTTTGAATACCTTTTTGATGTTCAATCGTAACAATCCACCCTAATAAAGAATCATTTTCTTTTCTAATAACAGTCCCACTTGCACTCGCATAAACATCAAAGCTTTCATTATCCTTTGTATAATCAATCCCATCATTAGGACGATAGACTCCTTCAAAATAAACAAGTGCTTCTTCTAATTTTTTATCATCTAAAGACGTATCATAAAAACCCTTACTTACTTTAACATCATCATTGACTGGTTTTTTTAAGATTTCACTTCCTTGATTTTTATTTTCATCTTTTGTTTCTACCGAAACTACTGGTACATCTTCGAATGGTTTTAAATTCTTAACAATTTCCTGAATAACACCGACACCTATTAAAAATAATAAAAGTGAAGTCATAAAAATAAATGTTTTTTTATTCCTCTTCAATAATCCTTTCATGCTTTTCACCTCTTAAGAAGTGTAACCATAAAATCATTCTTTATTCTTTGAAATCTCTACTCCTTGATAATAGTGTTTTAAAATAGCTTGATAATTATATCCTTCCTTTGCCATTCCTTGTGCACCGTATTGAGACAATCCAACTCCATGTCCACATCCTTTAGTCACAAAATATAAGAATTTCCTTCTTTAACTATTTCAAAATCACTTGAAGACAATTGTAGTTTTTCTCTTACTTCCCTACCACTATATTGTTTTTGATTAATAAGAATAGATTTAACTCTCCCACTAGGATAGCGTTCTAAAAAACGATATTGAAACGAACCTCCAAAAAATGAATTAAGCTGTGCTTTAGTATATTTTACATTTTTTTATAAACTGAGGATCATATTCTTGATCCCAATGTGAATCTACAGAAACCAAATACGGTTGACTTGAACCTTTAAAATAGTTTTCTACATTTTCGCTTTTTCCATTACTACTTGAATAAAAAAGAGCTGAAATACACTTTCCTTGGTAAGTTAAGATTTCCCCCTTAGTTTCTACAATAGCTTTTTGAACTTTCTCTTTATATTCTTCATAATGATCACTCCATGAAACCTTCATCTTTTCATCATCTAGATAAACTTGTGTATTGGTTGTATTATCTACACTTAATAAACGTGAATAAACAAAAGTTCGACTTGCGACAACTTGTGCTTTAATTGCTTCAAGTTCAAAACTTGCCGGCATTTCTCCAGCAACGACCCCTAATAAATAGTCATCTAAAAGAATTTTTTGTGTATTATCTCCAACTTTTACACTTACATAAACATCTTCATTTTCTTTTCCTTTATATAAAGAATCTTTCTCTTTGGTTGGTTGATACAACAAAATAATCGCTAATAAAATAAATAGAATAAGTAATAATTTAAAAAAAATAGTTTTCATATTTTAATATATGAAAACTTAAATTAAAAATGTATTGTTACAAAATCTAAAACAAATGAAGCAAGTAAATATCCTAAAGATAAGGAAACAATAATATATAAACAATAAAACTGTTTTAACTTTCCTTTTAATATATACTTTTCATAATGAAACAACTTAAACCATACATTGCAGATAAAACAGAAAAAACATAAACAATTAATTTCAATACTTGATATGACATATTATTCTCCTCATATAAAACCTTGATCTACATATAATAAAAAGGGTGATCCTTTTGACAAATAAAACTTTACAATATCTTATCTATAATCAACTCTATTCAGCAAGTATGTATGAACTTCTTGCTTTACAAGCACCAACTAAAATACTAGAAATCAAATGAAACTCTTTCAAGAAGAAACACTTAATAATGCATCTTATTTAGATCGTTATTATCAAGAACTTAATACTTCTAGTTACCATCCAATTATTCAAGAGCCTGTAAATCATGGAAGTTTTCAAAAAAAATGTTTATTGGATGTTAGAATACGAAAGTTCAAGTACTAAACTATTTTGCAATGAAAGCTATAATGCAAAATAATGATGGAAAAAAATAAAAAACACTCACATCTTATATTTCTTCTTCTATAGTTCAAAGAAATACAAAACTTACAAATATCTATATAAACATACTTGATGAAGAAATCAAAAAAAACACCACCGAAGTGATGTAATTGACAAATGGTGACTCGTACGGGATTCGAACCCGTGAATGCATGCGTGAAAGGCATGTGAGTTAACCGTTTCTCCAACGAGCCACATGGCGCTTGAAGTAGGACTCGAACCTACGACCGATCGGTTAACAGCCGATTGCTCTACCAACTGAGCTATTCAAGCAACTTAACAGTGCTCATTTATATTAGCATCCTTTTTCTAATAAATCAACCCATTTTTATATTTTTTTGAAAAAAATTTAATTTTATGTCAAAAACCGCTTCTTCTTGTAATATTATATATCATTCTATATTTGATTAATGGTATAATTATATAAACATATAATATAAGGAGGATCCTATGGACCAACAAAGAGAACAAGCAAGTCAAATCGCACATGAATTTATTGTTTATCAAGAAAGTGAGCAAGCAGATATTGATGCAAAAGATCATCAATTCGATGCTTTATGGCAAAGTATATATGATGTATGTAAACTTATTAAATTTGGAATAATAGAAGATATTACTGAAGAAGAATTTGAGGAAGCCTACGCTTGGTTAAAAACTACTCAATCTCTTACAGAAGATTATCAAGAATTAGAATTAGAATTTTAAGGAGATCAAAAATGGAAAAATATTTAATTGTGACAGACACAACAAGTGCAATGGATCAAGAAATTGCACAAAAAAACGGAATCGAACTTATTTCATTAAGTGTCATCGTTGATGGTCATGAATATAAAGATCAAATCGATATTTCAACTAAACAACTTTATGACTATTTAAGAGATGGTAAAATTCCTTCAACAAGTCAGCCAAATACAGGTTATCTTGTTGAACAAATGGAAAAATGGCAAGAAGAAGATTATGAAGCAATCATTATTATTACTTGCTCTGCAGATTTATCAGGAACAAACAACGGTTTCCATCTTGCTAAAGATACCGTTGGTTTAGATAATGTTTATATTTATGATAGTCGCCAAGTAGGTGCTCCTATTATGGATATGGCTATTTGTGCAAAACAACTTGCAGATGAAGGAAAAACTGTTGATGAAATTTTTGCTGCTTTAGAAGAAAAAACAAATCATTCTTTTTCGTTCCTTTATCCAGATAACTTTAAACAACTTTCACGTAGTGGAAGATTATCACCAATGGCAGCCAGAATGGCATCGATGTTAAAAATCAAAGCTTTGCTTTGTTTAGATGAACAAGGTAAAGCAGTTGATAAATATACAATGTCTAGAACTGAAGTAAAAATCTTAAAATCGATTGTTGATAAATTCCATGAATTAGGTGTTAACGCTAAACAACACAAGATTTTATATTTCACACGCTGATAATGAAATTTTTGCTAAAAAAGCAAAATTATTATTTCAAACAACCTTCCAATGGTATTGATGTAGAAATCAATTATTTGCCTGCTGTTTTAACATGCCATGGTGGTCTTGCTTGTTGTGCAATTCATGCTACATATAAAATTTAAGGAGTGATTAATGATGAAAGTTGTTGATATGCATTGTGACACTATTTTAAAACTTTATGATGATTTACATCATGGTAAAGAAGATTCTTTATTAGAAAATGACGGTCATATTGATTTAAAGAAAATGCAAAAAGGAAATTATTTACTTCAAAACTTTGCGATGTTTGTCGATTTAAGCAAAAATCCTCAACCTTTTTTAAAAGCAAATCAACTCATTAACCATTATTATCATGAAATAGAAAAATATCCTGAACTCATTAAACCTGTCTTTTGTTATCAAGATATTATCGACCATCAACAAGCAGGTATCATGTCTTCTCTTCTAACATTAGAAGAAGGTGCTGTTGTAGAAAATGATTTATCACTACTTGAACATTATTATAGATTAGGCGTTAGAATGATTACTTTGACATGGAATCACGTAAATGGCATTGGATACCCTAACCTTTCTAATATTTCTTGTTATGAAGATATGTTTAAAATCAATGATCACGATGGTTTAACACCTTTTGGTTTACAATATATTAAAGAAATGGAACGTTTAGGAATCATTATTGACGTTTCTCATTTAAGTGATGCTGGATTTTATGATGTTTATCATCATACAACAAAGCCTTTCGTTGCCTCTCATAGTAACGCTCGTCAAGTATGTGGTGTCGCTAGAAATATGTCAGATGACATGATTTTAAAACTTGCTAGTCGTGGAGGCGTTATGGGAATCAACTTCTGTAGTGATTTTTTAACTACCGAAGGTACTCATCAAACAAGTTATATTAAGGATATGGTTCAACATATTTTATATATCAAAAAGTCTTGCAGGTATTGATTGTATTGGTTTA
>ENA-OQET01001191-OQET01001191.1-human-gut-metagenome-genome-assembly--contig:-NODE-1191-length-11965-cov-5.357239_pt1 | contig 11965 bp, 8 predicted proteins | sample MGYA00242800_ERZ504645 | MGnify/ENA primary metagenome ERZ504645 (study PRJEB26092, sample SAMD00036308) | human gut metagenome | host: Homo sapiens | study: EMG produced TPA metagenomics assembly of... | reverse complement strand
CTGAATGACATTGTGGTTTTCAACTTTCCGGCCGGTGACAGTGTAGCTACAGCCGTTCCTGCTGAAGATTTGTATCGGTTGAGTTATCAGGCAGGACAGCAGCTTTCGCAGCCGGTAGATATGTCGCGCCTTACTTTGGAACAGCAGCGTCAGGTGTACGATTTCTATTATCAGGCAGGACGCAAATATATTGATGAAAATCCGCAGATGTACGGTAAGATTATTACCCGTCCGGTCGACCGTCGTGAAAACTATGTAAAGCGTTGTGTCGGACTTCCCGGTCAGACATTAGAGATAAAGAACCGTATTATTTATCTGGACGGAAAAGCGAATAAGGAACCGGATAATGTACAGTATCGTTATTTTGTCAAGACTAAGGGAATGCTTCCTGATGATTTGTGTCATGAACTGGGTATTAGTCAGGAGGATTTGATGATGTATTACACCGAAGAATCGGTTTATAACATGCCGTTGACAGAGAAGGCTAAAGCAGCTTTGCTGGCTCGGAAGGATCTGGTTGTGTCTATAGAAAATACTCCAGATGATGATGCCGGCGGATTGTATCCTGTAAATAAACTGACTGGCTGGACTGTAGACAATTATGGTCCGGTATGGATTCCGAAAAAAGGTGCTACAATCGATTTGACACTGGACAACCTGCCGATTTATGAACGTCCTATCAAGAATTATGAAGGAAATTCTCTGGAGGTGAAGGACGGAAAAATCTATATAAACGGACAGGAAACGACGAAGTATACCTTTAAGATGGATTATTACTGGATGATGGGTGATAACCGTCATAACTCTGCCGATTCACGTTTCTGGGGCTTTGTGCCTGAAGATCATATCGTTGGTAAGCCTATCTTTATCTGGTTGTCACTCGATCAGGATAGAGGTTGGTTCGACGGAAAAGTCCGTTGGAATCGCTTGTTTAAGTTTGTCGATTCGATAAAATGATACTGCATCATATTGAGTAATGACTGGAAAATAGGACTGAAGCTATCGGCATTTGTCATTATTGCTGTATGGCTGGTTAGGACTTTTCTTGTTACATCATGTTTTATTCCTTCGTCGGGAATGGAAAATACACTTTATCAGGGCGAAGGGGTGCTGGTGAATAAGTGGAGTTATGGTCTGCGTATGCCTTTTCCTTCATTCTTAGGTTATCACCGTATCGGAAACTGTGATGTAGGGAAAGGGGATATTGTAATTTTCAATGATCCGGGGGCTACTCAGCGAAATAAACGGCTTGAGTGGCGCAGTGTCTTTATAAGCCGTTGTATTGCTACTCCCGGAGATACACTGATGTTGAATCGAGAGTTGATAAATACCGGAGATGAGATTTTAAGTCCGGACAGTAAGGCTTTGTATGTATATCCTGCATCGAAAGAAGATCTGATGAAGATTATATTGGATGCAGTAGGGCTGAAAGAAAATTCACTGGTAGGATATACCGAAGATGGAGGGTATATCCGTAGCTTTAGTCATTATGAATTTTATTTGGTTTCACAAAAAGCAGGACAGCGAATCGATTTTGTTCCGCTAAACAACAGACTTTCGCAAGAGATACATCCTTATGTTGTTCCTCGCAAAGGGGAAGCTGTAAAAGTATATCCGTGGAATGTAGTATTGTTATGTAATACAATTGTTTCGCATGAGCAGAAGCAGGCTGAAGTGCGGGGCGATACGTTGTGGGTAGAAGGAAAACCTGCCACTTCGTTTACATTCAGTAAAGACTATTATTGGATGGCTTCGAATGATCCTGTAAACTTGTACGATTCACGGCTGTTTGGTTTTGTTCCGGAAGATCATATTATTGGTAAAGCATGGTTTATCTGGTTTCCTTCCTGTAAAGAACGTTTTTTTCAACGTGTGCAATAAGAATGAAGAAAGAAGTTATACTTAGTTCGGCGTATCTTGCGCCAGTAGAATATTATACGAAGTTGTTTGCGTATGATACTATACATATAGAGCAGTTTGACCACTATATGAAGCAAACTTATCGTAATCGTTGCACGATAGCTTCGGCAGATGGAAGTTTGTCGTTGACTATCCCGACAGAAAAAAGTGATGATTTAAAATGCCTGATGAAGGATGTGCGTATTTCTGATCATGGCAACTGGCGGCATGTGCATTGGAACGCTTTTGTTGCAGCTTATAAGCAAAGTCCTTTTTTCGATTACTATGCTGATGAGTTTCATCGGTTTTATGAACATAGATATGAATTCTTGTTCGATTTTAATATGGAATTGTGTAACTGGATATGTGAACAGATCGATTTACATCCTTCCTTTGTAATGACAAAGGATTATGTTGCCAATGTAGAGGATATGGATGATTTTCGTGAATTGATACATCCTAAAAAGCATATGTGCAGTGTGATTCGGATTTTCTGCCTAAACCTTATTATCAGGTATTTGACCAGAAAAACAATTTTTTGCCTAATCTCAGTATTATAGATTTGTTATTTAATATGGGACCTGAAAGTTTATTGGTTCTACGTGATAGTATTGTAAAACATGAATAATAGATAACTTATGAACAACCTACCTACAGTAACTAAAAATCTATTGATTATTAATGTATTGTGCTTTTTTGGCACAATAGTGGCACGACGCTACGGCATAGATGTGGAAAACTTGTTGGGATTACATTTTTTCCTGGCCTCTGATTTTAATCCTGCGCAGCTTATTACCTATATGTTTATGCATGCTGGCATACTGCATATATTGTTCAATATGTTATGGCTGTACTGGTTCGGGCGTTTGTTCTTGCAATTTTTTTCGGCAAAACATTTGCGTGGCTTATATGTATTAGGCGGAATTGTGGGAGGATTGATGTATATGCTTGCATATAATTTGTTTCCCTATTTTGCTGGTGCGGTATATTCTTCTTATTTGTTAGGAGCTTCGGCTTCAGTGCTTGCTATTGTAATTGCAGTTGGTGTACGTGAGCCAAACTATCCTATTCAGTTGATGTTTGTCGGTACTGTAAAGCTAAAGCAGGTAGCCATATTCATGTTGTTGCTGGATTTGTTGTTTATGACTTCAGGAAATGCAGGTGGACATATTGCTCATCTGGGAGGGGCTTTAGCCGGTTGGTGGTTTGCCGCAGGGTTACAGAAGGGCCATGATGCAACAAAATGGATAAATAATATACTCGACTTTTTATCTGGAAGCTGGAAGCCTGTTCCCAGAAAGCCTAAAATGAAAGTGCATTACAGTGACAAGCAGAAAGACTATGATTTTAATACCAGAAAAAAAGAACGTACAGAGGAAATAGATAGAATATTAGATAAGTTGCGTAAGTCTGGCTACGGTAGTTTGACTGATGCTGAAAAAAAGAGCTTGTTTGATGCAAGTAAAAAGTAAATAAAGCTCGTTTGGGCTTCTGCCAATGGAAGAAAAATATATCCGAATGCAATATTGATAATATAAAATAATGTAGATATGAGGAAAATTGGATGTTTGGTTCGGTGGGTATTGTTTACCTTAAATATATTAGTTGCCATTGGCTTTTTGATAAGTGCTTACAGTCCGTATATATCTCCGGTCAGTCATCCGTTGTGGGCGTGTGCTGGGCTGTTTTTCCCTTTTCTGTTTCTTGCTAATCTCCTATTTATATTTGTGTGGGTTTGTATCAAATGGCAGTATGCTTTTTTTCCGTTGCTGGTTCTTGTTGCCGGCTGGAGCAGTATTTGGAACTATTGTCCGCTGGGATCAGAAGAGAAACCGGAAGGAGGAGAGGTAATTAAGTTGCTTACTTATAACACGCAGGATATTGCGTTAACGAAAGAGTATGATAAACAGGAAGGTAATCCTGTTCTCAATTACTTGCGGGACAGTGATGCTGATATTATTTGCTTGCAAGAGTTTAATCCTAGTGCAAAGGTAAAACAAAAGGAAATAGATCGTGCTTTGGCATGTTATCCTTACCATGTACGTGTAAAGGGAGAGGGGCCGGGCAGACTTGCTTGTTATTCACGCTATCCAATTCTTTCGGCAGAAACAATAGATTATAAGACTGAATCCAATGCCAGTATTCTTTATCGGTTGAAATTTGGAAATGATACTCTTGTGTTAATCAATAATCATTTGGAGTCGAATAAGCTTGATGCACATGATAAGACTGTATATAATGATATATTGAAATCTCCAAGGGAAAAGAATATAAAAAATGGGGGAAAGCATTTGTTTCATAAAATAGCAAAGGTTGTGGCTGTACGTGCCCCTCAGGCGGACTCTGTTGCACAGGCTATTGCTGTGAATCGTACTCGCTATATGCTTGTTTGCGGTGATTTTAATGATTCTCCTATCTCGTATGCTCATCGAGTAGTCGGACAGGGCTTGAATGATGTTTATAGAAAGGCGGGTAGAGGACCTGGTTTTACTTATTATGAGAATCGTTTTTATTTCCGCATAGACCATATTTTTGCCAGCGATGCTTTTCGTATACTGGAGTGTAAAATTGATCGTTCCATAAACGCTTCTGATCATTATCCGGTTTGGTGCTTGCTTGAAAAAACGAAATAAATTTTTATTGATGCTTGCCAGACCAAATTTCGGCGAAATACTTTTTATAGATTGATCTTTGTTTTATAATAATTCGCAACGAAAACAGGCTAACTTCTTTTCTGAAGTTGGCCTGTTTTTATTTTAGTTATGCAGTACAGCTGTTTTCTAACGATTTGATCTGTCAAATTATAATACTGATATGAAATGCTTCTTTGAAAAAGGGAAATTTATAGCTTAAAACTTAAATATTTAGAAACCTTTCCCTTTATAAATGGAAAAAAAAACTATATTTGCAACCTTGAATAAACGTATATTAATTAAAAAGTAAATATATAAATTAAAGTAACATGCAAAACAAAGGATTCGTAAAGGTTTTTGCGATATTGCTGACCCTTGTATGTGTGTTCTATCTTTCGTTCTCTTTTGTAACCCGCTATCATATGAAAAAGGCGGCAGAAGATCCGAAAGGGGAAACTCACTACCTTGATTCAGTACAGAATGAAAAGGTTTGGTTGGGCAGTTATACGCTGAAACAATGTCGTGAGATGGAAATCGGACTGGGACTTGACCTGAAAGGTGGTATGAACGTTATTCTGGAAGTTTCTGTACCGGATGTTGTAAAAGCTTTGGCTGATAACAAAACAGATGAGGCATTTAATAAAGCCGTTGCTGAAGCTGCAAAACAACAGGTTACCAGTCAGGATGATTTTATCACAATTTTTATTCGTGAATACAAGAAACTGGCTCCGGAAGGAAAGCTGGCAGAGTTATTCGCTACTCAACAGTTAAAGGATAAAGTAACTACACGCAGTACTGATGCTGAGGTTGAAGCTGTATTACGCGAAGAAGTGAAAGCTGCGGTAGACAATTCTTATAATGTATTGCGTACTCGTATCGACCGCTTTGGTGTGGCTCAGCCTAATATCCAGACATTGGAAGGTAAGATGGGACGTATCATGGTAGAATTGCCTGGTATTAAAGAACCAGAACGTGTCAGAAAATTGTTGCAGGGTTCTGCTAATCTGGAATTCTGGGAAACTTTTGAAGCAAAAGAAATCGTTCCGGTATTAGCTTCTGCTGATAGTCGTGCTCGTGATTTGCTTGCAGGAACAGCTACTGATTCTGTACAAACAGATACTGTTGCTACTGCTCAGCCTGCAATTTCTGCTAAAGACAGTTTAGCTGCTGCATTGAAAGGTGAAACTGCTTCTAATGCTTCTGGTGCAAATATTGAACAAATGAAGAAGGAACATCCGTTGCTTTCTGTTCTTCAGTTGAACCAGAGTGGCGTAGGAGCTATTGTTGCTTATGCAGACCGTAACGATACAGCTGAAGTTAATCGTATCTTAAGTATGCCTGAAATACAGAAGCAGTTACCTCGTGATCTGAAATTGATGTGGGGTGTTGCTGCTGCTGACTTTGATAAGAGCGGACGTATTTTCGAATTGTATGCAATTAAATCTACAGAGCGTAATGGCCGTGCTCCTTTGGAAGGTGATGTCGTAACTGATGCAAGAGATTCTTACGACCAGTATAATAAACCGTGCGTGAGCATGTCTATGAATACAGAAGGTGCTCGTCGCTGGGCTGCTTTGACTAAACAAAATGTTGGCAGATCAATCGCTATTGCATTGGATGGTTATGTATATAGTGCTCCACGTGTTAATGGTGAAATTCCTGGAGGACAGTCAGAAATCTCTGGTAGCTTTACTCCGGAACAGACAAAAGACTTGGCTAACGTGCTGAAGTCTGGTAAAATGCCGGCACCTGCACGTATTGTACAGGAAGATATCGTAGGACCATCTTTGGGACAGGAATCTATTAACCAAGGAATTATTTCATTCGTAGTTGCACTGGTTGTCTTGATGATTTATATGTGTGCTATGTATGGATTTATTCCGGGTATGATTGCAAACTGTGCATTGTTTGTTAACTTCTTCTTTACATTAGGTATTCTATCTTCTTTCCAGGCTGCCTTGACAATGTCTGGAATTGCCGGTATGGTGCTTTCACTTGGTATGGCGGTGGATGCTAACGTATTGATTTATGAACGTACAAAAGAAGAGTTGAAGGCTGGTAAGGGAACTAAACAAGCTTTGTCGGAAGGTTATGCTAATGCATTCTCAGCAATTTTCGACTCAAACTTGACTTCTATTATTACTGGTATTATCTTGTTTAACTTTGGTACTGGTCCTATCCGTGGATTTGCCACTACATTGATTATCGGTATTCTTTGCTCATTCTTTACAGCTGTATTCTTGACTCGTCTGGTTTACGAACATTATATGGGTAAAGATAAGTGGTTGAACTTGACCTTTACTACTGGTATTTCGAAGAACCTGATGCAGAATGTGCATTACAACTTTATGGGTGTTACCAAACGTTCTTTCATAATTTGGGGAGCTGTAATTGTTGTTTGTATCATTTCATTCTTTGTTCGCGGTTTGTCACAAAGTATTGACTTTACCGGTGGACGTAACTTCGTTGTTCAGTTCGAACAGGTTGTACAACCGGAAACTGTACGTAGCTTGTTGCAGCCAAAGGTGGGTGATGCTAATGTTCAGGCTATTGCATTGGGTACAGATGGTAAGACTATCCGTGTTACAACAAACTACCGTATAGAAGAAGATTCTCCAACTATCGATGCTGAAATTGAGGAATTCTTGTATGATGCATTGAAAGAGGGTAATTTGCTTGGTGAAGGAACTACACTTGAAATATTTATCGACCGTGATAACCGTACTGGTGGTTCAATCATCAGTTCACAGAAAGTTGGTCCAAGTATCGCTGATGATATCAAAACATCTGCTGTTTGGTCAGTTGTGTTGGCTCTGATTGCAATTGGTCTGTATATTTTAGTTCGTTTCCGCAATATTGCCTATAGTGTAGGTGCTACTGTTGCATTGGCTGTTGATACACTGTTGATTATTGGTATGTATTCTATTTGGTATGGTATACTGCCTTTCTCATTGGAAATCGACCAGACATTCATCGGTGCTATTTTGACTGCAATCGGTTACTCAATCAACGATAAGGTGGTAATTTTCGACCGTGTACGTGAATTCTTCCACTTGTATCCGAAACGTGACCGTGCTAAATTGTTTAACGACTCACTGAACACTACATTGTGCCGTACTATTAATACCTCATTAAGTACTTTAATCGTATTGTTGAGTATTTTGATTTTAGGTGGTGATAGTATTCGTAGTTTTGCCTTTGCAATGATTCTGGGTGTTGTTATCGGTACTTTGTCATCATTGTTCGTGGCAGCTCCAGTTGCATATCTGACAATGGGACACAAGATGAAAGATACAGAAAAAGCAGAAGCTTAATAAATTTATTAAAATTATAGATTGAGGTAAAAGCCTCTACCATAGCACTTATGGTAGAGGCTTTTCTTTTTTGCCTATGATTTTTTATTGCTGATTATTGAGTTTGAAGAACAAAGTGGGCATAGATTTGTTTTATCTATGTACTGTAAGATTAACAGACTGACTAAACAACTAACTAAACTATTCAAAGTATGAAAAAAAGATTTTTTTTCGCAATGGCGCTTGCAGCTGTTGCAATGGTGGGTAATGCACAAGATGCATACGTAGGTAATAAATTCTTTGATAATTGGTACATGGGTATCAAAGGTGGAGGCATTACCCCAACAACACATTCTGCATTCTGGAAAAATATGCGTGGAACAGCTGGTATTGAGCTTGGGAAACAAATTACTCCGGTGTTGGGAGTTTCTTTTGAAGGACTGACAACTGTCAACACGAGCGAAAGCCGTACAGCGTTTGATGCACTTAATTTGGGAGCCTTGGGTAAAATCAACTTAAATAACTTATTTGGTGGCTATTTGGGAAAGCCCAGATTGTTTGAAGTTGAGGCGATTGCCGGCATTGGCTGGGGACATGATTTTGTAAATTCAGGTCTGGGCTATGACAAATCATATATGGTAAGCCGTTTTGGAACAAGTTTTAACTTCAATTTAGGAGAGGCGAAAGCTTGGACTATAAATGTACGTCCTGCTATTGTATATCAGATGTCAGGAAACAGATCGCAGATTTTAAATGTTAATAAATCAGCTATAGAACTTTTGGCGGGTGTGACCTATCATTTTGCAAGTAGTAATGGAAAGCATTACCAAACAATTCAGACTCCATACAACCAGGCTGAAGTTGATATGCTGAATGATGCAATTAACACATTGCGTGCAGAATCGGCTGCAAAAACAGAAGGACTTGAAGCTTTGCAATATGAAAATGATCAGTTGAAAGAAAAACTGAATGAGTGTATGAATGCACCGAAAGAGGTTGAAACTATTGTTCAGAATACTCACTCTAAGTCTTTAGAGTCGGTTATTACTTTCGGACAAGGAAAGGCTACTGTAAGTGCTGATCAGTTGCCAAATGTAGAACGTATTGCTACATACATGAAGAATAATCCTTCTAGTACAGTTGTTATTAAAGGATATGCTTCTCCTGAAGGTAGTGCAGAGATTAATGCACGTATTGCTAAGCAACGTGCAGAGGCTGTGAAGACTATCTTGATTAATAAATACAAAATAAGCGCAAGCCGTATTACGGCAGAAGGTCAAGGAGTAGGAGAAATGTTCTCAGAACCAGACTGGAACCGCGTAAGTATTGCAACACTGAACGAAGCAGAATAAAACTCTAGTTTGTTTTTCGGAAAAAGGAGCTATGTCAGAATTTAGACATGGCTCCTTTCTTTTTGTACCCTCGTCGGGAATCGAACCCGAATCAAAAGTTTAGGAAACTTCTATTCTATCCGTTGAACTACAAGGGCAAGTTGATTGCAAAAATACTTCTTTTTCGGAATATCCCAATAATTTTGTTTAAAAAACTTGAGAGCTTCCTTTACAAATGAAATAACTACCTTTTTTATTTTGATTTTTAAAGGAAGTTCGCCAATTTTGCGATTAATGAATTTGTAAACTTTAAATGACATATTATGGCAGAAGAAATGATAATCAAGGAGCTGGATGATGTAGTTGTTCGCTTCTCTGGTGATTCAGGCGACGGTATGCAGCTGGCGGGAAATATGTTTTCCAATATATCAGCTGCCGAGGGAAATGATATCAGTACATTTCCAGATTATCCGGCCGATATCCGGGCTCCGCAAGGTACATTAACAGGTGTTTCTGGATTTCAGGTACATATAGGTTCTGGGAAAGTATATACTCCAGGAGATAAATGCGATGTGTTGGTTGCAATGAATCCTGCAGCATTGAAAACTCAGTATAAATTTTGTAAACCTCAATCGGTTATTATAATTGATACAGACTCGTTTACAAAGCGTGACTTGGAAAAAGCTCAGTTTATATTGGAAAATCCTTTTTCAGAGCTTGGTATCAAGAATGAAGTAGTGGAAGCTGCCATTACGACAATGTGTAAAGAAAGCCTGAAGGATAGTGGGTTGGACAATAAGTCTATTATGCGTACCAAAAACATGTTCGCATTAGGTTTAGTGTGCTGGCTTTTCCATCGTGATGTAAAGGTAGGTGAAAAGTTACTTCGTGAGAAATTTGCGAGAAAACCGGAAATTGCAGAAGCTAATGTGAAGGTTTTATACGATGGTTATCATTTTGGAGAAAACACGCATGCTTCAGTTGCGATGAGCTATCTGGTTCCTAGTAAAGCTCAAAAAGAAAAAGGACGTTACATGGATATTAATGGCAATAAAGCTACGGCTTACGGGCTTATTGCTGCTGCAGAAAAGGCTGGATTGCAGCTTTACCTGGGATCATATCCTATTACTCCTGCGACAGATATCTTACATGAATTGGCAAAACATAAATCATTGGGAGTAAAAACGGTTCAGTGTGAAGATGAAATAGCAGGATGTGCCTCGGCTGTTGGTGCTGCTTTTGCCGGAGCTTTGGCTGTAACAACAACCTCCGGACCTGGAATTTGTCTGAAGAGTGAAGCTATGAATCTGGCTGTAATTACTGAATTGCCTTTAGTAATTGTTGATGTACAGCGTGGAGGACCTTCTACCGGACTACCTACTAAATCAGAACAGACGGATTTATTACAGGCTTTGTATGGAAGAAATGGTGAAAGCCCGATGCCAGTCATTGCTGCATCCTCACCTACAGATTGTTTTGATGCAGCCTATATGGCATGTAAAATAGCATTGGAACATATGACTCCTGTTGTTTTGTTGACTGATGCTTATATTGCAAACGGTTCGGCAGCATGGCGTTTGCCTGACTTAGCTGAATATCCTGATATTCGTCCTCCTTATGTAACACCTGACATGGCTGGGGCCTGGACACCTTTCCAGCGTAATCCACAGACAGGCGTACGTTATTGGGCTACTCCAGGTATGGAAGGATTTATGCACCGTATCGGAGGATTGGAAAAAAGTAATGAAACGGGAGCTATCTCAACAGATCCGGAAAATCATAACCTGATGACGCGTCTGCGTGCTGAGAAAGTGGCTAAAATTGCTGATTCTATACCTGATTTGAAGGTAGAAGGAAATCAGGATGCAGATTTACTGATTGTAGGTTTTGGTGGAACATACGGTCATTTGCATTCGGCTATGGATGAGCTGAACAGACGTGGAAAGAAAGCTGCTTTAGCTCATTTTAAGTTCATCAATCCGTTGCCTAAGAATGCAGAAGAAGTTCTTCGTCGATATAAAAAGATCGTTGTTGCAGAGCAGAATATGGGACAGCTGGCAGGTTATCTGAGAATGAAGATAGAAGGTATTCATTTGCATCAGTTTAATCAGGTAAAGGGACAACCTTTTTGTTGTACAAGAACTGGTTGAAGCATTTACTAAATTAATGGAGGAATAGACAATGAGCGAAACAAAATATACAGCAGCAGATTATAAGGCAGGACAACCGCGCTGGTGTCCCGGATGCGGTGATCACGCATTTTTGAATTCCTTTCATAAGGCACTTGCAGAATTAGGAGTTCCTCCCCATGAAATTGCAGTTATTTCTGGTATTGGATGTTCGTCTCGTCTGCCTTATTATATGAATACATATGGTATGCATACGATTCATGGACGTGCGGCAGCTATTGCCACAGGTGCTAAAGTCGCTAATCCAAATCTTACTATCTGGCAGATTTCAGGAGATGGTGACGGACTGGCTATTGGAGGTAATCATTTTATTCATGCTATCCGTCGTAATGTAGATATTAATATTATATTACTGAATAATCGTATTTATGGACTTACCAAGGGGCAGTATTCTCCTACATCAGCTCGAGGTTTTGTCAGTAAGTCGTCACCATACGGTACAGTAGAAGATCCGTTCCGTCCGGCAGAAATTATGCTTTGGCGCGCGTGGACGCTTTTTTTGCCCGTTGTGTCGCTGTAGATGGAGGTCCGTCAGTAGAAGTATTGAAAGCAGCAGCTCGTCATAAGGGAACATCGGTAGTGGAAAGTTCTTCAAAAACTGTGATGTATTTAAATGATGG
>ENA-OQET01001185-OQET01001185.1-human-gut-metagenome-genome-assembly--contig:-NODE-1185-length-12009-cov-4.047551_pt1 | contig 12009 bp, 9 predicted proteins | sample MGYA00242800_ERZ504645 | MGnify/ENA primary metagenome ERZ504645 (study PRJEB26092, sample SAMD00036308) | human gut metagenome | host: Homo sapiens | study: EMG produced TPA metagenomics assembly of... | reverse complement strand
TTTTATTTGTACCTTTGCCATGCCTTGTTACGATTTTCGCTTGTTTTCTAATTGCAACACTAAGATAAGTGAAAAATCTGACACGGCAAAATCCTGGGCAACTTTTTGTTGCTCAGGTACTTAAAAAAGTTATATTTATAATAGTGTTGCGGAATTAAGGTTTATCTATACCCAGCGCAACCAGAAAGAAATAGATGCCTTGCAGACAGCAGGATATGTCAATTATTGGTTGCTGCCCGATAAACTTTCCGTAGCCTTATACGGCGGATTGTTCCGTTGTTTCAACTTCGGATATGACTACACTCACTGTTACACTTCTTATTTTCTGACGGGAAATGTTCACGCTTATCTGGGAAACTTTTCGCTTCAGGCGTATGCCGACAACGGATGGCGTTTCTTGGAAGGAGAATCTAAGGGATATAATGGAAGCAGCATCCTGCTGAAAGGCTCCTATCAGTATAAATCCTGCCAGTTTTCCCTTGCCTGGCAACTGCCATTGATGCAGCGGTATAAGATGTTCGAAACAGATATCTTGAACCGCAATCTTCAGAAATCGACAGCTCTTTACAGCACGGACATCTGTAATCTCGTCAGTCTGACAGTTACATGGAGGTTACACAAAGGACGTAAATACCGGACGGTCAATAAAACTATTCAGTTGAAGGACAGTGATACGGGAATTATCCGATGAGATATTAAAAAATGAGCTGATAAGTTGGAAACAAAATGATTTTTGATAAATGCCTTTGTTTTCGTTTGAATAAATAGAAAAATATCTATTACCTTTAAGTATTGATAATTTCTAGTTTGATAAACGGTTTATATGAAGAAATATTTTTTCACACCGAGAGTAGGAAAAGATTATGAAAAAGGTTTTCATGGAATAAAAACATTAATTCTTGGATCGCATTTTTATTGTCCATATACGGATTGTAGCCATCTGAAAGAGGAATGTGCTTCCAGTAATACAATATGGAGTATGGATGCTGCCTGTCCATGTTATGTCGGTAAAGAAGATCAGAATTACTATAAATTGTCAAACAGCGATACTATCGAGGTGGACTCTTACCTGGAGGGATTCCCCTACCCGTCGTTTGATGCCTTTACCTATCTCATGTTAAACAAACGTGATTATCTTTCGGAAGATGAAAAACTTCTCTTTTGGGATCAAATAGCCTTCACCAATTATATCCAGCATTATTGGCCCAATGGCTATACACCACCGTATGAAGACAACGAAAGTCTGTTCGATGCAGATTATGAAGCTTTCAAAGAAGTGTTAACGGAACTAAGACCACAAATTGTCATTGTGTGGAACAAAGCAATCAAAGATTGTCTATTGTCTAATGGTGACCTTCAATTTGTAGGTATGATAAATATTCCTATTATTTCAACTTATATGTTTATATATGAGGGGGCAGAACCAGAACTTTCCCCAAAACAATTGGAGAAATTAAAGAAGGAGTATAACATCATATCCGAAAAAATAGAAACGAAATGGCTGAGGGAACTATTGATTGAGAGTTTCAATGACCCGCATGCAGTAGAGGCATTCAGACAGAAAATAGAATATGTTAAGTGTATTCAAGGTGGACGGAGTGATTCAAATATTGATAATATCGTAACGTTACTAAAACGGTGTGCTACCCAAAAGCTAATAATCAGAATGGGAAATAAACTTAATTTTGGCCCGGGCCTTTCCCGTGTACATAAAGAAATCTTTCTAAAATTGATCAAAGAATCTTTTGATGCTCCCTTAAAAGGAACTAATGAGGCTTTTTCTAAAATGTTTGATTACAAATTTGGCCATTGCAAAATTCCAGACAATGCAAACGATAATAAAATAAAATTGATGAAATCTATATTTAGTATGGTAAAAAAGAAAAAGATAGAAGAAAGAAGAGAAAAAGATGAAGAGAAACTGGTTTCGCATAATTAGTAAGATTTTAGTAAATTCGAAATCATAAATAACTCATTATAAAATAGATACACGCGATATTTCAAAAGTAAAAATGAAATAAATCATTATGCCTTTATATGTGCTTTAGATCGGTTAACTTTGCCATGCAAACTCAAGAAAAGAGTTTGCCAGCTGGAGGCTGTTTCCTCTGATTTAACATCAATGAACATGGGACAGTTAAAACAATTGGAGCAACAGATTCTCGATGAATGGCGCCGATTTGCAGAAAGTAAACACGATGCAGAAGAGTTCTCTGAAGACGGATTGCTTTGGAGGGGACTGATCTATTATGCAGACGGATCGTGGCACAGAAGAGAAGGCAATGAAGAAGAGTTATGGTTAAACGCAAAACGTCGTCTGCTTATTCTGACAAAAGACTTGAATGATACAGAGGCATGGAATATCCGGCAGGAAACCGGACGTCAGAATACAGCTGTATTCTCTTATCAGTATGGAGCACCATTTATCAAAAACCTGCGTATGTGGACCTACGGACTATTACATACAACTTCAGAAGAAGTACCCGATTTTAAGACAGTCCGTAATATGGAATTATCTGGTCCTTTTTTTGAAACGGCTCCCATTGCACACGTTAATTGTAAAAAGCAGTGTGGAGGTTCTAGTATCACCAATAGACTTCTTTCATTGTATCTGAATGATTATGCAGACTTTCTGAAAAAACAAATTGCGCTATATGATGCAAACATCATTCTGTGTTGTGGTTGTGTCAACGGAAAAAATCTTATTTTAGATTTTGTTCGCTCACAATATCTGACAGATTTACAAGTTGTACCCGATACGGGGGATTGGATTTATTATTCGCCTGCTACGGAAAAATGGGTGATTAACAGTTATCATCCTAGTGCCCGAATTGGATACGAAGAATGCTACGTTGGCATGATGAATGCTTTTCACCTGGCATTAAGCAGAAAAACATTGTAATTTAAGAAATGTATGTGACTATATAAATCAATATCTTATGGACAAACTAAAGATTTATCAGAAAATCAAGGAATTGTCTCATCAGAAAGGAACTGTTTATACGAGGGCTGATTTAGCTTACGACTTGCAGCAGTTGGGTATATCAAATGACTGCTTTGAGGTCGGAATATTGGTATGGGAAGCTTACCAATATTTCAATCAGGACAATTCTATCAGGACTTGTTTTTACGATAACGAAAAAAAAGGTTTATTAGTAGATGAGTATCAGGCAGATGGATTGATTGCGAAAAATGAAACAGACTGTTTGTTTAAATTAGAACAACAACGTTTGCAGAACTGGAATAAATCACTAAATAGTGTAAATAAATCAGTGGCAGAGGTTATACGAGAAGAAGCAGTCCGCCAAGGTAGTAATATAACCGGTGCCATTATCGGAACAAAAGGAGTAGAATCTGTAAAACAAGAAGCAACAAAAGTTTTCGGTAAGTACTCGGCATTGATTGGAAATTACGATGAAGCTAAACAACAGATACATCTTTTGATAGGAGATTTTATAAAATTACGTGCTTACATTTGTGATATCTATCACAGGTTTGCTCTGACACTTGTTGATGCGTTTGGTGAATCTATCAAAGTAGTTTCTCCCGAGCTGTTCGATTTTGAAAAGATAGAATACCTGGATGTACATAAGATGTTACGGAATGTACAGCTAGACTACAATACAATAAATGAAAAATGCTCAACACTGATGTCTGATATATCAGACAGTTTTGCGCAGTCATTGAAAACAGCAAGTATTGCTTATAGAGGGACAAGTAATAAACAAATTGGTTTGATATTAGCAGGTTTAAATATGCTTTCACATTATATGGAAACGGGAGAGAAAGTTGCAAATCTCAAACAAGAATTACTTTGCCTGAAGAATAGCGTAAATCATGACGTTGCCTTGATTAAGGGGGATATGGGAAGACTCTTTGTTATCTACAAGTCACTTAATGATGTTTTCATTCCTGAAGCAGAAGCTTTCTGTAAATTTGCAGAGCAGGTTCTTTCGGAAGAATGGTGTCAGCTAACAGATTTGCTCTATAACGATGATAAAACAAGAAGTCTGAAACAGAAACGTGACGATATCTTGGCAGAACTAAACAAAATAGAACAAGAGATGAATGATGAGGAGCTTAATATCGGTTATTACTCTATGCATATTACGGAATGTAAACAGCTACTGGACTGCTTACAGACACAATATAAGGATGCCAAACAAACTAAGCCCTCTAAACCTTCTTTTTTGAAGAATATATGCACATTGGGAGCGTTAAACAAATCTTACAACAGACGTATTTATGAGTGGAGCCAAATTTGCAAACCACTTGTCATGCAATACGAGAATTTGCAGGTAGATATAAAGCTGGATAGTGATGAATTAAAGTTGCAACAAACAAGATTTAAGGAGCATCAAATGGAGCATAATCATTTAAAAAATATGCTACAACAACAGAACAGCTTAATTATAGAGAATATCAGCGCCGATAAAAATATCCGTTTAAGGATGATTCCTCATTTGGAAGCTGTTATCAGCTTATTGCGATTAGGCAGAAAAATAGCAGAAAACCGATTAGATAATTCATTGGCCAAAACGGTTTCTATCACACAGCAAGATATTCGGATCCCTGAAGATTTAAGTAACAAAATAGACGTATTTTGTCAGTCTGTAAGAGAACATTTGGAAGGTTCTACAGTTTCTGCACATAGAAGAAAATCTATTGAAAGTAATGTAGACAATATTCCTGTTATTGAATCTATCCCAGAGATAAAACAGAGTGAGCACGAATTAGCAGAAATAAGAGCAGCAGAAGGCGTAGCTATTCAGCAGACAATCACTTTTCTTGAGAGTGCGATAAAACTGGAAGCCATGAAAGCCCAATGTGCAATTGCAGAAAATAATTATAATCAGGAGCTAACAAAACTACAAAGCCAATTTTACCAGTATCTGGAAAGTTTAAATGGCAGGAGCGATATTTTAATGAAAAGTCTGCAACGCATGAATACAGCTCAAAACCATGAACAACTAAAAAGCGGATTCTTGGCATTGGCTGACAAAAGTCGTAATTTATTTGAAGACGGAGATTGGGAGGACTTTATTAATGGAACTAAAACAATAGAATTATGAGTGAAATGCAAAATAACAGAAGACATCAGGCCCAAAAAGAGTTGGGGCTAGACAATACGGAAGAAGAATTGCAGATCGAACAATCCATACAGAAAGAAGAACTACGTCAAATGGAAAAGCAGTTGCGGCGCATGGAAATCGAACAGTCTTCATCTTATAGAACAGTTCAAAGCATAGCCAAATGGATGGATAAATTCTGTCTTGACCCTATAATTGGTTTTTTCATGCCAGGATTTGGTGACGCTCTAACTTCAGTTTTTGCCGTACCATTTATCTATGTTGCCGCATGTAAAGTTCGTTCATTACCATTGACATTAGCGGTTATTTTCAATATACTTCGCGATGTGGCACTTGGTTTAATTCCATTCTATATCGGCGATATTATTGATTTTTGCAATCGTGCTTATTTACAGAACTGCAAACTTATAGTCGGCTTTGTAGAAGATGATCAGGAGGTGATCAATGAAGTCAATCGGAAAGCTGTCTGGACAGGTATAATGATTATTCTTTTTTGTGTTATTATTTATTACTTGGTTAAATTGGTTGTTTATGTTGGCTCTGTGATATCAGATTTTTTTAATGGCTTGTTTGCTGCTTTTTGAAATAATAGGAAATCATTGATTTTTTATCTCCAAAAGAATCTTGTATGTTATTCATTGAATTTCAATCAGCCATTTGAAATATCATAAGTAATAATAGCCCTATCAAACTTTTTTGGTAATGATAGGGCTATTAGCAGAAGAGTAATAAATTAATCTATCTATATGGGATTTAAACTTCATTATAATTACATCATCGAAACCCACACAATACCCAGTACAACCGATACAATGGTGGCTATCAGTCCGGGCATCATAAACGAATGGTTCAGCAGGTATTTGCCTATTCGTGTCGTTCCGGTAGTATCAAAGTTTATGGCGGCTATCACTGTCGGATAGTTGGGCAGGAAAAAAATAACCGTTCACAGCTGGGAAAAGCGCGATAAGCATATAAGGAGAAATGCCTAGTGCTATGCCGAGCGGTAACAGAGAACGAACGGTAGCTGCCTGACTGAATAACAAGATGGACATCAGGAACAAGGCCACACCAAACAGCCAAGGCATATCGGTAACAAGGCCGAAAATATTCTCTTTCATAACTTCCATGTTTCCTGCGATGAAGGTATCTCCCATCCATGCAATACCAAAATTGCACTACGGCCTGCATTCCTGCATTGAAAACAGAACCTTTTGCTGCCTTTATACCATCTGTTTTTGTGAATAGCAAATGAGTGAGGCGGCAGAAAGCATCAACACTTCGATAATGTGTGACATCTCCATTTGAACTTCACCTTGAGCTGTTGTAAATGTCGGGCGGAGTCCGTCGATAGATCCGAATAAAACAATTCCTATCGTGGCAGCCAAAAAGAGAATGACAGAAGTAAGTGCCTTACCATGGCTTGCCACTTCTGTGGTATGATAACCATCACCGGAAATTTCACCAGTTGCCAGTCGTCTTTGATATTCAGGATCATCTTTCAGTTCCTTGCCGACTTTCATCGAATACAATGCACCGAGAAGAACTCCAGCCAGCGTACAGGGAATGGAAATCTTCAGGATATCGAACAGCGAAATATTATATCCGGCAAGCATACTGAGCATAGCAACCGTTGCTGCCGATATCGGGCTGGCAGTAATAGCCTGCTGCGAAGCGATAACTGCGATACCCAGCGGACGTTCAGGACGAATACCTGTATCTTTGGCAACCTCGGCAATAACGGGAAGAACAGAATAAGCCACATGTCCTGTTCCTGCAAAAAAGGGTAAAAAAGTAAGTCACAACGGGCTTAGCAATGTAATATGATGCGGATTCTTTCGCAAAATCTTCTCTGCCCACTTCAACCATCAGGTCCAGTCCGCCTGCTGCTTGCATACAACTTGCTGCCGCAATGACAGCAACAATCATAAGCATTACATCTATCGGAGGTGCAGTGGGTTGAAGTCCGAATACAAAGGTCAGCACAGCAAGACCAAGTCCGCCCAATATTCCCAGTCCGATACCGCCTACTCTTGCACCGATAATTATCGCCACAAGGACAAATAATTAATTGTAATAGCATAAGAATCTTTATGAAATAATTAATACAAGATTTATTCTTTTCTCCAGCCGTAGTCGTTGTGATAAACCATCAGCTTACTCATTCCGCCGTCGATGGTCAGGCATTGTCCGTTGATGAAAGAATTGCGTTCGTCGCAGAGAAACTCTACAGCACGGGCGATATCTTCAGGCTCTCCTACCCGTTGTGACGGATGTTGCATGATATCTCCTTCAGTGTAGTCGGGAACATAACTTTCGTCGTGGAACTTACCTGTATCAATCCATCCCGGTGCAATAGCATTGACACGGGCTATGCCGGCGAGGCTTACGGCAAGCGCATGGGTCAGTGCGGTAATGCCTCCTTTGGCTGCCGTATAAGCTTCTGTATCGGACTGTGACTGAAACGCACGGGTTGAGGAAAGGTTTACAATGGAACCAACACCGGCAAAATGGTGCATGAAGAGCTTGCTAAGCAGATAAGGAGCTGCAACACCGACGCGCTGTACATACAAGAAATCATCGTAACTACATCCGCTGAGGATTCCTCCTTTCATCAAGCAAGCATTGTTTATCAGGCAATGTATTCCTTGTGGAGTTTCTTCTATTACTCTCGCCGCAAACTTTTGCAATACTTGTTCGTCGGCAATATCTCCTGTAAAGCCATAAACATTCATTTGTTTGGCACATAATTTTTCCGTTACAGTCGCAACGGCATCCGCATCCATATCTATAAAATAGACGGCATCACCTTGCGATGCAAAATACTCTACCAGGCAGCGCCCTATCCCTTTGGCTCCGCCAGTTATAACTATTGTTCTCATTGATTGTTATTTTCTTGTTTGCAAAAATACGGAAATTCATGAGTTCTCCCTATCTTTGTGCCCGATTTTATCAACCGTAACTTGCATGAAACCACAATTATTGATAGCATCTCCTGTATCTGGAAGCGGAAAAACTACTTTTACGCTGGGATTGTTGCGTGTTTTGCAGCAAAGGGGATTGCGTACACAAACGTTTAAATGTGGTACTGACTGCCTAGATACTCAGTATCATTCCATTGCTGCTGGTTACGATTCTGTAAATCTGGATGCCTGGCTGGCATCCGACAGTCATATCCAGTCTGTTTATAATAAATATGCAGAAAAGGCAGATGTATGTATAACTGAGGGGAGCATGGGACTCTTTGATGGCTATAATCGTATGCAAGGGAGTAATGCTCATATTGCGCGATTATTGAAGATACCCGTGATATTAGTGGTCAACGCACGTGCAACTGCATATTCAGTAGCGCCTGTATTGTATGGATTCAAACATTTCAAGAATTTGGTTCATGTAGCAGGTGTTATTTTTAATCAGGTTGCTTCATCCGTTCATTTAAATTTGTTGCGTGAAGCTTGCGTCGATGCAGGTGTAGAATGTCTGGGATATTTACCTATAATAGATGATTTTAAATTGCCTTCCCGCCATTCTGGCTTGACACTGACAGCCAGGCGTTCTATAGACGAACAAATAGACCATATCGCTTCTCTAGTGGACAAATATGTGAATGTAGATAAGTTGTTAAGTTTATGTGAACGCATTTTCCCCTGTCAGCATATTCTTCCTTACATATCTGATTCGGAGTTAGAAAACAGACCGATAACAAACAGTAAAAAGTTGCGTATAGCTATCGCACGCGATCCGGCCTTTTGTTTTTTATCGCGTGAAACGATTGATTCCTTATCACGAAACGGACAAATTACCTACTTTAGTCCTGTATATGGCAGTGACCTTCCGGAAGCTGATCTGGTTTATATTCCAGGAGGATATCCGGAACTGTTTGCACGTCAGCTATATCGCCGGAAACGATTATTCGGACAGCTTCGCAACTATATTGAGAATGGGGGCAAACTGCTGGCCGAATGTGGGGGGATGCTCCTGCTTTCACACTCTATAACCGCACGTCATGGGGGAACTGCCTATGAAATGGCCGATATCTTTCCTTTTAATTTTACAGTGACCGATTCGCGAGTATGTACTGGCTATCGTCAAATGAATTACCGGAAACTGATGCTGCGTGGTTATGAATCTCATTATACAGAACAGCTTATAACGTCTGAAAATTTAATTCCGGCAGCATCAGTTTATACAATGCGTGGTAATACAGTACCATCTTCGTTCTATCGGCATAATAATGCTTATGCCAGTCTTGTACGCTGGTATTGGGGAGTAAATGATATGCTGGATTTATGGAGTGATGAAGATCTTTTATAGTCGGTCTTTAAAAACTGATATTTATTCCAGCCATAACTGTTGCCCGTGGCATCGGATATCCAGCATTAATCTCATATTTTTGCGCCAGCAAGTTCTCACCGCGTGCCCAGATATTCAACCAGCGGCAAGCTTGATATGAAGCCCGTATGTTCCATAAAACAAATTCTTCCGTTTTAATTGGATCGGTTTGTGTATAAAGTCCGGAGATATATTGTATGCCAGTAGATATATCCCAATGTCTATAGTTAAAGTTGACTCCGGTATAAAGCTTGTGCTTTGGGGCTGCCAAAACAAGATTCTTCATATGCAGATAACTATAATTCCCGTCGACAGACCAATATTGACTGATACGCCAGGCTGCTTGTAGTTCTATTCCGGAATTTTCTATTTCGCCGGAATTCTGATTTAGCATACCACTACCATTGGGATTGGGAAGAGTTTCAATAAGATTTTCCCCGTCAATGTAAAACAAGTTTACTCCATAAGTTAATCTGCCGTTCAGCAATTGTTGCGAAAAAGCCAATTCATAATTCCACATGGATTCCGGTTGTAAATCGGGGTTCTGTGGCGGAAACATATACATCTCCCGCAGGATTGGGTAACGGAAGCCCTTCGATGCAGAAGCTTTCATTTCGATCGTATGGGGCAAATGAAAAGCCAGTCCTGCTTGTGGCACCCATTCCAATCCAACACGTGAATGATGATCTGTGCGAAGTCCGGCATTAAAAGTCAGCCAAGTTCCTATATTTTGGCGCAGATCAACATAGCCAGCCAATTCGTTTTCATGCTTGTTTACCAGATCTGATGTTGTACCTATATGCTCTCCACTTACATATTCATTCCAAGCCTTACCTCCGTATCGAAACCAGTCAATCCCTGCTGTTATTCGGTTTCCCTTAAAAAATTGCATACTCTGATAGAGTGAAACTCCCATCATATTATCCCGTGAGTTAAAACGCCCATCCTGAGGTTTCTCTTCTTTCGAAGGTGTATATCCATCGTTAATCCAATGTTTTCCCCAATTGTAAAAAAAACTCAGACCTCCGGATGTCTGTTCATAGTTGTTTTCAATAGCGAATGAAGTTACCCCTCTCGTAATACGCTGGTCACCGTCGAGCAACGGAGCCGTTGTCGGTCCCGGGTATGATGCATTGAAATGGGTTATATTTATATCTCCTCGCAAATTCCAGTTGCCGGTCATTTCATAGCCTAATTTTGCATATCCTCCGTATTGTTCAAACTCCATATTGTCACGATGTCCGTCTGTACGATTATACGAACCTGACACTACACTGGAAAAACGTCCTTTACGAATACGGCTGGTGAATTCTGATTCCAATGTGTTGTAAGAACCATATCCCATGTGAATATTAGTATTTACACCGTTGTCATGCATTTTGCGGGTGACAATATTTATTACGCCACCCATTGCATTGGAGCCATAGAGTACAGATGCCGGACCTCTTAGAACTTCTACCCTATCGGCAAGAAATGATTGGTAAGCATCTGCTATAGGGTGACCGAATATACCGGCATATTGTGGATGACCGTCAATCATAACCATTAATCTGCCTGTCCCGCCACTTAGACCACGCAGCGAAATACCTCCGGCAGCACCAGTTGAAACCCCATATCCCATGATACCTCTTGAGGTGACAAACAGTCCCGGAATTTGTTCGGTAAGCACAGGTAATAAAGAGGGTTGCATGGCATGTTCTATGTCGATGCGGTTGATTACGGAAACTGTTTGTGAAAGATGGCGCACATCTGTCTCGTTACGGCTTCCTGTAACCACTACCTCTCCTATTTCATAAACTTTGCTTGCACGAATTGTATCATGTTTTTGTTCTTGCGACATTCCTGGGGTGCAGATCAGGTTCAAAAAGCCTGCAAAAACAATTGTTTTTCTTATATTGGTTATTCTATCCATTACTGATTTTGATTTTGATGGCAAAGATACCCTATTTCAGGATATAATACTTACCTCGATTACTGATTATGTTTACTTTATTACGGTTTCTTAGATAAGAAGTGATGCTTTTATAAGCAGTTTATTAATTTATATAGATTGTACGCGCATTTCTTTTCAGACAAAATACAAGAAAAGTAATGTAAATATTAGAGAAAAAATCATATCTTTGCATTATGATTGAATTAGCAAAACATATTGAAGTATTACTCCTGGAGAACGATTGCGTGATTGTTCCTGGTCTGGGAGGCTTTATAGCTCACTATCGTTCGTGTGTATACAACGAAGATACGGGAGAGTTTTGTCCGCCGGCACGTACAATCGGCTTTAATCCTCAACTTGTCATGAATGACGGTTTGCTTGTACAGTCTTATATGCAAGCATATAATACGGATTTTCCTGATGCAACCCGCAAGATAGAAAAGCTCGTACAGAAACTGAAAGAAGATATTTACCGATACGGACATATATATTTGAACAATGTAGGTACGTTGTATTATAATATGAACGGAGTATATGAATTTGAACCGGAAGCAAATGGTTTCTTTACTCCCTCATTATATGGACTTCAAGGATTCACATTTCCAAAGTTGTCACCAGAGAATGTACCTCAGGAGAAACCTTTAGTCGAATATGCTA
>ENA-OQET01001184-OQET01001184.1-human-gut-metagenome-genome-assembly--contig:-NODE-1184-length-12011-cov-3.299478_pt1 | contig 12011 bp, 14 predicted proteins | sample MGYA00242800_ERZ504645 | MGnify/ENA primary metagenome ERZ504645 (study PRJEB26092, sample SAMD00036308) | human gut metagenome | host: Homo sapiens | study: EMG produced TPA metagenomics assembly of... | reverse complement strand
TTCATCAATGGCAGGAACATGCCCAATCTCTTTATAAGATGGATGATATTGACGTGTATATGGCAAGGCATAGGTTCGATCAAATTCTGCTTGTGTTAAAGGTCGATTTGGCCTATTTTGCACCACATACCAACCTTTATATGGTTCAACCAAAGTCTTGGCTGTAAAATGATCTGTATTTCGATACTGGATCAAGAAACTTTCCGCATATTTTTTCTTGGATGAAGCCACTTCTTCAAAGCTTGGCATAATAATCGGATCTGTTGCCAAAGCTAAATTTTTGGTTTTGAATACCGTTCCATCCAAATATGTTAGATCATGGATATCAATTCCACTGTCTAAGGCATCGGCAACTTCAACAATGGAATTTTCACCCATTCCATATAAAACGAGATCGGCATTGGCATCTATAATGATGGATTTTCTAACTTTATTATCCCAATAGTCATAATGAGACAAACGGCGAAGGCTGGCCTCAATACCACCTAAGATAATGTTTGTATCCGGATACGCCTGGCGAACCATTTGTGAATAAACGATCACGGCACGATCCGGTCTTTTTCCCATGACACCACCAGGGGTATAGTTATCTGTCTTCCTTCGTTTTTTGGCTACGGTATAATGATTCACCATAGAATCAATATTTCCACTGGAAATCAAAAAGCCTAAACGAGGTTTCCCAAAACGCATGAAATCTGTCTTATCTCGCCAGTTTGGCTGAGATAAAAAACATACCTTATAGCCATGAGATTCTAAAACACGACAAATAATGGCAGCGCCAAATGATGGATGATCTACATAAGCATCCCCACATACATATACAAAATCACAAGTATCCCAGCCACGTTCAATCATTTCTTCTCTTGTGACAGGTAAAAAACGATCATCCATAATAATTTCTCCTTTCAGACAAAAAGGGTACTGATAAAAATACCCTTATAAAATCTCTTTTAACATATCTTTTAATAGATAAATATCTTTGCTGGACATGAATACATAAACAGCGGGTGCCATCTCTTTTAAGGCTTCAGCACTCTTTTGATCAATATCCAATAAGATTGAATTAGAGCAGCGATCCAACAAATCTTGAATCGTTACCGTAATCGTATCATCTTCTCGTTTCGCATTCTTTGGAAAATCACACAGGCATACTTGATCTGCCGTATTTAAACTTTCGGCAAATTCATCTAGAAAATACTGCAGGCGGGAATAGCGGTCCGGTTTATATAAAGCCACCACTTTCTTTCCTGGATATTTTTTTTCTTGCGGCATCGATCATATAACGAATAGCCGTTGGATGATGAGCATAATCATCGATACATACGCTATCTTTGACTTCTTCAACCACGAATCGACGTGCAATTCCCTGATATTCTTTTAATCCTTCTACTATATCAGAAGCTTCCATGCCCATTTCATGACATAGGGCAAAACACCCTAAGGCATCCTGCAAGAAAGGAATTCCAACTTCCGGCAATTCTACATGAATGCTCTTATCATTATCATATACACAATCAAAGTGCATACCATAGCTGCCCATTTCAACATTGATTGCGCGATAATCATTTCCATCATTTAGACCATAGGTTACACAAGGCACCTTATAATCCAGATCCTTTAAATATGGGTCATCTCCAAAGATAACCGCTTTCTTCTTGATCTGATGTATAAATGACTGGAAAGCATCCAAATAATCATCCATGTCTTTATAATAATCAACATGATCCAATTCAATATTTGTAATAATCGCATAATCTGGCGAATATGCTAAGAAATGACGCTGAAATTCACAAGATTCCAACACAAAGTTATCGGCATTCTTTGGCATATAACCATGTCCATCACCAATTAAGAATCCTGTCTTTCCAAAATGAGAAAGCACTTGACCTAAAATCCCTGTAGTGGTGCTTTTACCATGCGTACCAGCTACACAAATCGAATTATATCGTTTTAAAAGAATTCCCAGATATTCATTGTAATAATATGTCTTAACCGTTGGATTATCCATAGCTGCAGCGACTTCAGGATTACTGCGATCAAAAGATAAACCGATAATAACGGTATCATGATCATGAATATTAGCTGGATCAAAAGGATAAATAGGAATTCCACGAGAACGCAATCCATCTTCTGTAAAGATATATTTTTCAATATCACTACCGGCCACTTCTTTTTTTTCATCATGCAGGATGCATGCTAAAGCGGCCATTCCGGTTCCTTTGATCCCAATAAAATGATATGCCATCTTATTCACCTTCTAATCTTTTAGATCAAACAGATCTTCTTGTTTGGTCTTCTGCTTTTTGGGCTTTTCTAACATATCTGATAGGCTTAATGTTGATTCCGGCTCAATTTTTTTCTTCGTTTTTTTTAAACACAGGTTTTACAGTTGGAATGGATTCCACTGGCTGTGGTTCAGGAATATCTTTCCCATACATTGGAGAGATGATTTCCACAAAGCTTGTATCATCCTGTGGCTTTTGAAGTTTGATCGCATCATGAACCTTTTCAAACTGTTTATTTTCTTCCTGAATATCTCCAAAGATTGGGGAAATAATTGGTTTATAATCCAAATCTTCGCTGGTACGAAGTTTCATCATCTTACGACGATCATATTTGTATGGTTTATTAGTAGAACGAGGCTCTACACGAGATACTTCTTCTACATCAAGACCAGTAAAAATACTTGTTTTTGGTTCTTTTTTAGGTTGTACTTTTGGTCTTGTGAACGTTTCAATTTCTGGTTCAGGATACGCTGAAATTGGTTCAACATATGTTTCTTTTGGCATAGGTTGAGGCTGTGGTTCTGGTTGAGAAACCGTCTGAGGTTCAATCCTTTTTTCTTGTTCTTCTTCGATTTCATCCTCTTCCACTTCGACATCTTCATTTAAAATAGCTTTCATTAAATCTTTTAACATGAATTATTCCCCCTTTGCGATCGTATCGTTAAGATAAGCTTCGATCTCTGGACGTGTTTTTCTTAAACTGGATACAAAGCGAGAAATCTCTTTTCCATTTAGATAACTTACAAAGCTAGGAATTCCCATGATTTCTAATTCCTGCGCTATATCCATACAAGCATCTCGATCGACTTCATAGAAAGTTAGCTGATCAAAAGCTTTTTCTACTTCTGGCATGAATGGTTTGATAAACATGCAATCTCCACACCATTTTGTCGTAAACAAGAATACTTGAATTCCATCATTCTTCAACGCTTTTTCAAAATCTTCTCTTGAGTTTACTGTCTGCATAAATCACTCCTTATTGTTTCTTGTCCAAACACAACGATAAATAGGCTGTCCCAACGAAACAAATTTTTCTTCATATTCCGTCATGACATCTTCATCATGTGTTTCTCTTCGATAATCCACACTGATTTCGATCATGCGATATCCTGCATTTTGAAATTCGATCAAAGAATATTCAAAAAGCGAAGAATTATCTGTCTTCATTTGGATCTGTCCTTCATCACTTAAAATCTGAGCATACTGATCTAAAAATCTGAGAGCTGGAAAGCCTTCTTTTCGCATAGCGCTTTTTAGGCCATGGATCTGAGAAATTCAAGTGAATGACATCCACTTCTCCTGCAGAAAACCATTCAGAAATATTGGCAGCATCTTTTTGGATCAGCACCAAATTTTTCCTGCTGGCTGGCATCATCGAATTTTTTAGCCGCAATCCCAGCTGCACTCTCATTTTTTTTCGACCGCGATAAAAGCTTCCTGAGGATACAGCTTAGCCATGTTCAAAGAATAATTTCCTTTCCCGCAGCCAATCTCAACATGGATTTTTTTCTGATCAAAACGCTCTTTCCATGTTCCTTTTAATGCACTAGGATCCTCGATCAGGCAGTTAGCGTCATTTAGATAATCCACTGCCCATTTCACTTTTCGCATTCGCATACTATTTACACAATGTCACGATTGCATCGGCGTAAATGGCAATCGCTTGAATCAAATCATCAAGTTTCATACCTTCATCACGCTGGTGACATCCTCCAACAAATTGATCCGTTTCTACAACTGCATTTGGCAATTCAGGGCCAAAAGATACAAAGTTTTCAAATTTACGAGCATACGTTCCTCCGCCCATAGTCACAGCACAAGAGAACGTATCTCCAGTATATTTGCGATATACATCCATCAATCCTTTAACCAATTTTGATTCAGGATCCACAAACAATGGTTTTGAATCGCTTTCCATGATAGCCGTAATGTTTGATTTTAATTTTGCACAAGTTGCATTAAAACCAGCCATGATCTTTTCTGCATTTGTATCGTTTGGATAACGAATATCGATCAACAACTCAGTCTTACCATCTTCGATCGTTACGATACCTGTACTCATTGTCAAGAAAGACATATACATTCCATCAATATCGATTCCTAATGGTTTTCCCCTGCCAGTCGTGAAGCATAAAATATAAATCTTTAGCAAGCTGATCATCATACGCTGAACCAACAAAGTTCAATAGATGCAAGGCTGCATTGACTCCATTCCATGTCATAGCTGCATGCGCAAAGACACCGTCAATATGCAATTTGATCAAACCATCTTCTTCAGTGATATTTCCTTGAATCTGATTCGACTTGCAGTAAAAATCAAATAATTCTCTTTGAGCATCGCTGATCGTCTTAACATAGCAATCGGCTTTTCCAATAACGATATTAGGGCGAGTTCCAGCATTCATCTTTACGATTGCTGTATCATCTTCACTCTTCAAGACAACATGAAGACCACCTTTTTCACCATAAACAACAGGGAAATCTGAATCTGGTACAAATCCCATCTTTGGAATTTCTGCGTGTTTTACATAGTAATCCATGCATTCCATGCCAGACTCTTCATCACATCCTGTAATTAACATGACTCTTTTCTTTAAAGGAATATTTAATTCTTTAACCAGCTTTAAGGCATAGTATGCAGCTAGAGTTGGCCCTTTATCATCCATGACACCACGACCGAAAACATAGCCGTCATTTACCGTTACTTTCAATGGATCTTTTGTCCAATCTTCTCCTAAAGGAACGATATCTAAGTGACCTAAAATTCCAAGTGTATCTTCTCCTTCACCATATTCGATAACACCTGCATAGCCATCGATATCTTTTGTCACAAATCCATCTTTTTTTGCCATATCCAACATCGCATCAAGAACTTTACGGCAATTCTGCCCAAATGGAGCATTTTTAGTTGCCGTTGAAAGATCGCGTGTTGATTTCAATAGAAACTAATGTATTTAAATCATTCAAGTAGGCTTCTTGACATGATTTTGCGTGTTCTTTAAAATTCATTGAAAATCACTCCTTTGCAGATATTCTATCATACTTTTTTGCTAAATAACGTTTAATTCTGAATTCCATGAAAAAAGAGGATATCTTTACGATACCCTCATGATTAACGTTTATTCTTCTGTAGGTGTTTCTGTCTTTTTAGGTTTTGGCAATAACGCTTTGGCACTTACATTGATACGACCTTTATTGTCAATTTCCATGACTTTGACATCAATGATATCACCGATCTTCAAAACATCTTCCACTTTGTCAACACGGTTATGAGAAATCTTAGAAATGTGCAGCAAGCCATCTGTTGAACCAAATAGATTTACGAATGCACCAAATTTTTCGATACGAACAACTTTAGCAGCATATACTTCTCCAACATGTGCTTCTTTAACGATACCTTCGATCATTTCTTTAGCCTTGTTGATGACTTCATAATCGTGATGATAGATTACAACTTTACCATCATCATCAATATCGATCTTAACATTGTCACATTCAGCAATAATCTGGTTGATCATTTTTCCACCTGGACCGATAACATCTTTGATCTTGTCTGGATCAATGTTCATCATGGCAATCTTAGGTGCATATGGACTTAATTCTTTTCTTGGTTCACTGATACATGCAAGCATGTTATCCAAAATTTCCAAACGCGCTTTATGAGCCTGTGTTAAAGCTTCTTCAAAAATTGCCTTTGTGATACCAGTTACTTTGATATCCATCTGTAAAGCAGTGATACCATTTTTCGTTCCGGCAACCTTAAAGTCCATATCTCCAAAATGGTCTTCCATACCTTGGATATCCGTTAAAACTGTGTAGTCTTTTGTTTCTTCATTCATGATCAGACCCATTGCGATACCTGCTACAGGGGCTTTGATTGGAACACCGGCAGCCATCAATGACATAGTTCCTGCACAAATACTAGCCTGAGAGCTTGATCCATTACTTTCCATAACATCCGCTACTGTACGAATTGTATATGGGAATTCATCTACGCTTGGCAATACTTGTGCCAAGGCTCTTTCACCTAAAGCTCCGTGTCCAATTTCGCGACGTCCTGGTGTTCCCATTCTTCCTGTTTCTCCAACTGAATATGGAGGGAAGTTATAGTGATGCATAAAACGTTTTGCGTCTACTTCTGTTAAATCATCAATGATCTGGTTTTCATTCAATGCACCTAATGTTGTCGTAGACAATACCTGTGTTTCACCACGAGTAAACATTGCAGAACCATGAACTCTAGGCAATAGATCCACCTGAGAATTCAAAGGACGGATCTCGTCGATCTTACGTCCATCTGGGCGAACTTTATCTTCAATGATCAAGCGACGAACTTCGTCTGCTTCAATTGAACGACAAATTTCACGAGCCTGTTTTACGGCATTGTTTTTATCTTTTTCTGTTTCGTATTCTTTAGCTTCGATCATTGCAGCTGCTTCATCTGTCAATTCATCGATCTTACCATAACGTTCAAGTTTTTCTTTGATTGAAACAGCTTCACGAATCTTCGCTTCATAGTTTTCGCGTACTTCTTTATCGATATTTTCATCAACTGTATATAGTTGAATTTCACGTTTTTCTTTACCGCATGCTGCGATAACTTCTTTTTCAAATTCGCAAAGTTTCTTGATTTGTTCATGACCAAACATCAAAGCTGCAAGCATATCTTCTTCGCTTACTTCTTTTGCACCAGCTTCAACCATGTTTAATGCATCGTATGTACCAGCAACTGTTAAATCAATATCACTTTGTTCTGCCTGAGCTACCGTAGGGTTGGCAATAAACTCACCATTTACACGACCTACCTTTACACCGGCAATTGGTCCATTAAATGGAATGTCTGAAATACAAAGTGCTAAACTTGCGCCTAACATAGCAGCCATTTCTGCACTGGCATCCTGATCAACGCTCAACACAGTATTTACGACCTGTACTTCATTTCTGAATCCTTCCGCAAACAAAGGACGAATAGGACGGTCGATCATACGAGCTGTTAAAGTTGCATGTTCGCTTGGTCTTCCTTCACGACGTAAGAAACCACCTGGAATCTTACCAACGGAATATAGTTTTTCTTCAAAACTTACTGTTAGTGGGAAAAAGTCAATCCCCTCTTTAGCGGTATTGCTGGCACAAGCAGTTGATAAAGTAACTGTATCTCCATAACGGATAATGACAGCTCCATCAGCCTGTTTAGCAATTTCGCCTGTCTCAACTGTGATCCCCCGACCACAGAAATCTAAATGAAACTCTTGTTTCGCCATTTTTTTCACCTCTTAATATTAGCCTTTGAAATAATATCATACTCCCAAAGGAAAAGATAGAAAATAAATTTTATTTTGTATCAAAACAGTAAAAAAAGTAATCCAAAATCGGATTACTTTCTTAGACCTAATTTTTCGATCAATGCTTTATAGCGTTCAAGATCAGTTCTCTTCAAATATGCAAGCATATTTTTACGACGACCAACCATCTTCATCAAACCTCTTTGAGAATGATAGTCATGTTTGTGTTCTTTGAAGTGCTCAGTCAAACGGTTGATCTGTTCAGTCAATACCGCGATCTGTACTTCAGGAGAACCTGTGTCACCTTCATGAATTGCATATTCTTTCATGATAGCCTGTTTTTCTGCTTTTAATAACATTTTTCTTTTCCTCCTATTTCTAATGTCCTTTTTGCCCGAGGGTAAGGTTGGAGATTCCAAACTCTCAGCACAAAAGCGTATATATTTTATCAATCAATCAATAAAAAATCAACTAGAATCGTATTCAATATTTCCATAGCTTCTCTACTAGGATATAGGATACCATTCTCCAGTTTTAAGACATCATGGTATTTATCCAGGATGCTTTGATACTTCTTTATAAAATCCTGATCATAACGCTGATTCCATTTTTGTATATCTAATCCAAAAGTTGTTCTTAATGCCATCATGATGGCATTAAACGCCTTATCCTTTTGCGTCTCTTCATATATATAAGGATTAGCTCCTGATTCAATATATGTTTTTAAAGAACGAGTGTTATCATAACGCACATTGTTCTCTTTTCCACTGGCACCGCATCCAAGTCCTATAAAATCTTCATCCTGCCAATAAGCCAGATTGTGCTTTGAATGGTATCCTGGTTTACAAAAACTACTGATTTCATAATGAAGATAGCCAGCTTTTTCCATTGTCCTACAGATCAATTCATACATATCTGCTTCGATATCTTCATCTACCGGTTTTAGATTCTGCCTGCCAAAGATTGAATTTTCTTCAATCTGCAAAGAATAGATCGATAAATGTTTAATATCCAGATCCAAGAAAATTTCCAAATCTTTTTTAACATCCTTTAAACTTTGTTCTGGCAAAGCATACATTAGATCAATTGATATATTATCAATACCATTTTCCTTTAATAACTGGATAACTTGAAATATATCTTCTTTTCGATGTTTTCGATTGATAACTTCTAATAAATGATCATTAAATGTCTGTACGCCTAGACTAATACGATTGACTCCTAATTTTTTATAAAGTTGAATCTTTTCTAAATCTAATGATTCAGGATTGCATTCAACCGTGAATTCTTTACTTACATTAAATAATGAAGCAATTTTTTTAAACTGTTCACAAGTTAGTGAACTTGGGGTTCCGCCTCCAAAATATAGAGTATCCACTTCATGAATATTTTTTTGTTTGATTTCCTCAATAATTTGTGCCATCCATTTTCTTTTTGTATCTTCATTTGTGATAATACGACAAAAAGTCACAATATGCACAAATCGAATCACAGAAAGGAACGTGTAAATAGACAGCTTTCATTAATCTTCATCCATAGAAAGAACAGCCATAAATGCTTCCTGAGGAATTTCAACACTTCCTACCATCTTCATACGCTTCTTTCCTTCTTTTTGTTTTTCCAACAATTTTTTCTTACGAGAGATATCTCCACCATAACATTTTGCCAATACGTTTTTGCGCAATGCTTTGATGTTTGTTCGGGCAATGACTTTTCCACCAATAGCTGCCTGAACAGGAATTTCAAACTGCTGCTTAGGAATAAGATCTTTCAATTTGATCGTCATGGCATTGCCTCGATTATAGGCAAAATCTTTATACACGATCGTAGATAAGGCATCGACGATCTGTCCATTCAATAAGATATCCATCTTCACAAGCTTGCTTGTACGATATCCGCTGAATTCATAATCAAAGCTGGCATAGCCTTTAGTAGAAGATTTCATCTTATCGAAGAAATCAAAGATAATTTCTGATAACGGCAACTGATAAGTCATCATCATTCGAACATCGTCCAAAACCTGCAAGTCAACATACTCTCCACGTTTTTTCCTGACAAAGATCCATCATTGGACCTACATAATCTTTTGGAACCATGATTTCAGCTTTTACAAACGGTTCTTCAATATGGTCTATATTCTGCGCCGGTGGCAAGGCTGCCGGGTTATCAATTTCAACCATTGTTCCATCAGTTTTATATACGTGATAAATAACACTTGGACTTGTCGCGATTAAATTCAAGTTATATTCTCTTTCCAATCGCTCTTCAACCACATCCATATGTAACAAGCCTAAAAATCCACAACGGAAACCAAAGCCTAAAGCCTGTGAGGTTTCTGGTTCAAACTGTAAAGCTGCATCATTTAATTTTAATTTCTGCAAAGCTTCTTTTAGATCATCATATCGTGCATTGTCTACCGGATATAAACCACAGTACACCATTGGATGCATCTCGCGATATCCAGCTAAAGGTTCTTCACAAGGATTGGTTGCACTAGTTATCGTATCACCGACACGAACATCTTCAATGCTCTTGATTGCAGCAGAGATCCATCCTACATCGCCTGTCTTCAACTCATCACAAATCACTTCTTTTGGTGTTCTTACACCCACTTCAATCACTTCGTATTCAGCACCGGTTGCCATAAAACGAATTTTATCCTTAGGTTTGATCGAACCATTTTTAACACTGATAAAGGCAATAATTCCTCGATAAGAATCATAAAGAGAATCAAAAACAAGAGCCTGCAATGGAGCCTCGTTATCCCCACTTGGGCATGGCAGTTTTGCCACGATTTCTTCCAATACTTTATCTACATTTAAACCTGATTTAGCACTGATTTCTACAGCTTCAGAACAATCCAAACCAATCAGATCTTCAATTTCTTTTTTAACGACATCCGGTTGTGCACTTGGAAGATCGATCTTATTTAAAACTGGTAAAATTTCCAGATCATTATCTAAAGCTAAATATACATTGGCTAATGTCTGTGCCTGTACACCTTGAGCCGCATCGACCACTAAAACAGCTCCGTCACAAGCCGCTAAAGATCTAGATACCTCATAAGAGAAATCCACATGACCGGGTGTATCGATCAAATGAAAGATATAATCCTGTCCATCTTTGGCATGATATACCAGCTGAACGGCATTTAATTTGATCGTGATTCCTCTTTCTCTTTCAAGATCCATGCTGTCAAGAATCTGATCTTTCATTTCCCTTTTTTCAACTGTATCTGTTAATTCAAGAATACGATCGGCAAGTGTCGACTTTCCATGATCGATATGTGCAATAATTGAAAAATTTCGTATATTCTTCTGATCCATTTAAAACCTCTATTCTATAATTTGACCAACCATGTTTCTTCCTTGACCATTGAAGAAGTCTTTGGCCTGCATGACTGGTTTTCCTTCCATTTGTAATTTTGAAACCAGTAAAACGCCTTCGTGCAAAGAAATTACAAAATGATTGTCTCGCAACCCTAAAATTTCCTGTGGCTGTTTTACAGGTTCTTTTTGATATGTAGCTTCCAAAAGTTTTAGTTTCTTATTTTTGATCAAACCATAGGCACCTGGAGTAAAAGACAATGCGCGAATTTGGTTCAGAATTTCAATATCATCTTTTGAAAAATCAATCTTTTCTTCCTGTTTAGTAATGACAGGTGCAAATACAACTTTATCTTCATCCTGTTCTACATAATGTGCCTGGTCTGAGCAAATCAATTCAAAGTTGTCTAAGATTAGCTTGCTGGCGGCAAGGCCCATCTTTTCAAACACACTGGTAGAATTATCCTGAGATTCAATCTTCACTTTTTCAATGGCTAAAACAGGACCTGCATCCATTCGTTTTGCCATCTTCATCAAAGACATACCTGACTCTTTATCTCCATTCCAGATAGCTCGCTGGATTGGGGCTCCTCCACGATATTTTGGTAAGATAGAGCCATGAAGATTGACGCACCCAAAACGTGGTGCATTCAATAGATCCTCTGGAATAATTTGTCCATATGCACAAGTTACGATCAAATCCGGTTTAAGATCCAAGATCCTTTGATGATCTTCCTTGATACGAACAGGTTGGAAACATTCTATTTCATGATCAACTGCCACCTGTTTTACAGGGGAGTATACAATTTTTTGTTTTCGTCCTACTTTTTTGTCGGGTTGACTGACAACAAGATCGATCTTGATGCCTGCTTCTAGCATAGAGCTTAATACAGTTGCCGCAATTTGGGGCGTTCCCATAAAGACACATCGAATATCTAACATAACTCATCCCTCCATAACTTTTGGTATTATACCCTATTTTTTGATGATTGTGTTGCAATAAATAACAGAATTTGCTATAATCTCAATGCAATTTATGTCAGGAGGTGCAAACCATGCCACAAATTCAAATCTCAGATGAAACGTGTAAAGACAAACAACAAGGCACACAGGGGATA
>ENA-OQET01001180-OQET01001180.1-human-gut-metagenome-genome-assembly--contig:-NODE-1180-length-12030-cov-2.695791_pt1 | contig 12030 bp, 12 predicted proteins | sample MGYA00242800_ERZ504645 | MGnify/ENA primary metagenome ERZ504645 (study PRJEB26092, sample SAMD00036308) | human gut metagenome | host: Homo sapiens | study: EMG produced TPA metagenomics assembly of... | reverse complement strand
AGAAGATAGTACAGCTTCTTCATGTAGTCAAATAGTGGCTTTGTTTTTAAAAAATAAACGTGTAAAACTTTCAAGCTTTGGAGCTGCAGCTCTTTATATGGGAATTATAGGGGATACAAATAGATTTATGTATTCAGCTACTGATGAACGTACTTTTGAAGCGGCAATGTATTTATATAATTATGATTTTGATATGCAAGCACTTTATGAAAGAATGTATATGAAACATGCGAAAGATTTAAAAGTGAATGCTTTTATCCTAAATCATTATATTGAAGATGAGGGTGTTGCTTACTATGTTTTAAAAGATGAAGATTTAAAACATTTAAATATTTCAAGAGAAAGAGGCTCTGATTTTGTTAATTTATTAAGTTCAGTTGATGAATATAAAGTATGGTTAGCTATAACAGAAAATACAAAAGATCATAATTGGCGTGTTTCAATGAGATCGAGACATATTCCTGTTAATGAAATTGCGAATAAATATCGAGGTGGCGGACATGCGTTTGCTTCGGGGGCAACACTTTTATCTTTAGATGAATTATCTTTATTATTAAATGATATCAAGGAGAGAATAAATGAATAATTTTATACAAAGTATCATTGACGAAATAAAAAGACATTTTTCTGCATCTAAAATACAAACAACTAAAAAATGGAGCTATTTAATTCCATTGATTGTCGTTTGTCTTTTAGGTATTATAGGAGAGTATGTTTTATTACTACCAATTCATTATCAATCTCAAACATTTATTTTCCATTTGATTTTTTTAATTGTTATCTTTGTTATTTTACATGCGATATTATTAGGTACATTTGATAAAACATCTAAATATTTAATGTTTGTAGTCGTTGCCTTATTTGTTTATATAGGCGTTGGTTCGGTATATAGTTTGCCTATTTTTCATGCAAAAACATATCAAAATCAATTACAATTAAATAAAAAAGCTGATTTTTATAAAGATAATGAGACGATTTCTTATCAATCAATTCCTGTTGTAGATCGTGAAAGTGCTATTAAACTAGGTGATCGAAAAATGGGACAAATGATAGATTATGTTTCACAGTTTGAAGTAGATGAATCTTATGAACAAATTAATTATCAAGATACTCCTTATCGAGTTACACCATTAGAATATAGTGATTTAATTAAATGGATAACAAATCGAAAAGAAGGCTTACCAGCTTATGTTAAAGTGAATATGGTAAGTCAAGAATCTGAAGTTGTTGAATTGAAAGAAGGCATGAAATATTCAAAATCTGAACATTTTGGTAGAAATATTAATCGTCATTTAAGGATGAATTATCTACGAAAATGTTTGAAGAATTAGCTTTTGAAATTAACGATGAAGGTATTCCTTATTGGATTGCTCCTGTATTTGAATATAAAATAGGTCCCTTTGGTGGAAAAGATATTGTAGGAGCAGTTTTAGTAAATGCTGTTGATGGTAAGCATAAATATTATGATATTAAAGATGTTCCTAATTGGGTAGATCGTGTTTATCCAGCAGATTTAGTTATTCAACAGTTAGAAAATTATGGAAAATATACACATGGTTATATTAATTCTGTTTTCTCACAAAAAGGTGTGTTACAATCAACAGATGGATATAATTATATTGTTATTGATGATGATGTTTATTTGTACACAGGTCTTACAAGTGTTTCTAAAGATGCAAGTAATGTTGGATTTGCATTAATTAATTTACGTACAAAAGAAGGCAAATATTATCATATTTCTGGAGCAGAAGAATATTCGGCAATGTCTTCGGCAGAAGGAAAGGTACAAAACTTAAAATATAAAGCAACATTTCCAATTTTAGTCAATGCAGGAGGAGAGCCTACTTATTTCCTTTCTTTAAAAGATAGTAGTAATCTTGTTAAGATGTATGCTTTTGTCAGTGTTAAAAATTATCAAATTGTAGCAACAGGAAGTAGTGTATCTGAGGCTGAAAAAGCTTATTATGAGGTTTTATCTCAAAAATGGTAAAAGTCATGAAGAATTTGAAGAAAATACTTTAACTGGCAAAATTTCTTCAATTAATAGTGCTGTTAAAGAAGGTAACAGTGTCTATTATTTTAAACTAGAGGGTGATGATCATATTTATATTGCGGATCTGTCCCTTTCTAATTCGTTACCGCTTGTACAAGCTGGCAATGAAGTTGAAATTCATTTTATTTCGAATGAACATCAAAGTGTGGTTATTAGTCAATTTAAAGCTAAATAATTTAAAATAGGAATACAAGTTATTCCTATTTTTTGCAATTTTATGAAATAATTATAATAAATAGAAAAAAAAGAGTGTATTTTTTATAAATATTTATTATAATGATAAAGCATTTTAAGATAAGGGAGAGGTTTAAATAATGATTCAATTTTTCAAAAAAAATATCGAATCTAATAAAAAACTAAGAACATTTGAAATAATTGTTTTATGTTTACTTGTTTTTACTTCAATTGGTTCAGTTTTTTATGGTTTGATGCAAATTCATAAAGACGTAGGAGATCTGCAATATGTTCAATCTGTCACGATGGATAGAGATAAAGATGAAGAAGATTATGATTCGGATAACAAAGTTTGTGATGTCATTTATCGAAAAGGTGATCAAAAACTTGTGGTATCTTATGATTATGAAGATTATGTTAAATTAAATAAAAATTCAATCAAAGCATATGAATTCAAAACAGAAAATGGACAAAATCTTTATTTTGATCATAAAGATGTAAGTCACCAAGAAGCAAGTCATACTTATAAAGAAATGATGGCAGAAGAAACATTATCTGTTTTCAATTTAGCGAGTGCAACATTTATTTTAATGTTATCTGTTGCGCTTATGATGTTATTCTCTAAACAATTTACAACATATGAAAAATCATGGTTTATCTCAATTATGGTGTTAGCTACGATTTTATCTGTGTTATTCCCAGAAGATAGTGCCAATGGTGTAAACGGTATTATCATTATGATTCTTTATTTATTAGATACATTCTTAAATATTTTATGTGAACTACTGATATCTAAACAATCAAGGTATAATTTCTTGGTTTCTGTCTTGGTAGAAATTGTAGAAATTGTTTCTTCTGTTGTTTTAATGTATCGTTTTGCAACAATGGCAACAACTTTATTTTTCTGGTTACCTATTGATATTATTAGTTATATTAACTGGTCTAAACATCGCGATGATGAAGAAGATGAACTTACAATGGTAAGAAAATTAAAAGGATATCAAGAAGTTTTAGTTATTATTGGTATTATTGTTTGGACAGTTGTTGTAGGTTATTTTATTAGTGGTTTAGATATCGCTACTGATTTTTATAACAATAAAACATTAGAAACAGCTATTATTTATATTGACGCTTTGTGCATCAGCAGTTGGAATCGCCAACGGTCTCTTTATTTTCTTTAGATTAAGAGAACAATGGATTGCTTGGTATATATGTGCATTTTTAGAAGCAGTTATTAACATAATGTCAGGACAATATGTTTTACTTGCTTTAAAACTAGGTTATTTTACAAATACAACTTATGGATATATTAAATGGAGTAGATATATCAAAGAACACCAAAATAAAGAAAAAGTATCTTTATTTTAAAAAATAATTTAAAATCAAATGTTTTCAAAGCACGAGGAGTTTTTCAGGAGTACTTGAGAATATTGATTGAAACTGCTACAATAGGACGTGTAAAAAATTATTAATAGGAGAGATAGTATATGGCAATTAGTGCAGGAGACTTTAGAACAGGATTAACTTTAATTATTGATGGTGATCCTTGCCAAGTGTTGGATTTCCAACATGTTAAACCTGGTAAAGGAGCAGCTATTTTAAAAACTAAAATGAGAAACTTGAAAACAGGAGCTATTCAAGAAAAGAACTTCAATGCTTCAACTAAATTTGATCAAGCTAATATTTCTAAAAAAGCAGCTCAATTTTCTTATGAAGCAGACAATACCTTCTACTTCATGGATATGGAAACATATGATACATATGAATTATCTGAAGAACAAGTTGGTTATAATAAATACTTTATTGTCGAAGGAACTGAAGTTTATTTAGTATTCTTTGAAGGATTATTATTAAACGTTTCTGTTTCTGAAAAAGTAGAATTAACTATTGTAGAAACAGATCCAGCTATCAAAGGGGCACCATCTAACCAAACAAAAGACGCTAAAACTGAAACAGGTTTAACTCTTAGAGTTCCTCAATTTATTGAACAAGGTGAAAAATCGTTGTTTTTTTCAGCTGATGGAAAATACGCAGGAAGAGCTTAATAAAGCTCTTTTTTATCATGGGTAAAGTTGTATTAATTACAGGTGGGGCCAAAGGTATTGGTAGAGCCATTGCTTTAGAGTTAGCGAAGAATCAATATGATATTGTTATTAATTATTTAACGTCAAATCAAGAAGCAGAATGTTTAAAAGAACATATTATTCAACAATATCATGTACGTTGTTTGGCTTTAAAAGCAGATGTTTCTAAAGAAGATCAAGTTGAAAAAATGATTCAAGAAATTGATAAACGATTAGGTGGTGTTGATATTTTAATCAATAATGCAGGAATTGATTTATCTAATTTGTTTCATTTTAAAAACGGCGGATGAATTTAGAAAGACTTTAGATGTTAATGTTGTGGGGGCTTATAATTGTAGTAAAAGTGTTTCAGCACATATGCTTAAACAAGACTATGGACGTATTATCAATATTTCCTCGACAAATGGCATGAATACATATTATCCTATGTGTATTGATTATGATGCTTCTAAAGCGGCGCTTATTTCTTTAACACACAATTTGGCGTTTGAGTTTGGACCCTATATTCATGTAAATTGTATTGCTCCAGGATTTATTGGTACAGAAAATGAACTTGATGGCTATGATGAAGAATTTTTAAAAGAAGAACAAGAAAAAATTATGGTTAAACGCTATGGCAAACCTGAAGAAGTGGCTTATTTAGTGAAGTTTTTGATTAGTGATGAAGCTAATTTTATCAATAATTCGATTATTCGAATTGATGGTGGACAAATAGGAAGTATGTAAAAAGACTCAATTGTTGATTCAACAGTTGAGTCCTTTTTTTATTTGTTTTTCATTTGCGTTAAGGCAAGTAAAATAGAAAGCTTACCATATTCGATTGATAAACCACCTTGCATATATAAAGTATAAGGTTCTTTTACAGGGGCATCCGCGCTTAATTCAATAGTACTTCCTTGGGTAAAACTTCCACTAGCCATAACTTCATCAAAAGGATAACCAGGCATTGGGGCAGGAAGAACACGTACAAAGGAATCAATTGGACTTGATGATTGAATTCCTTGAGTGAAATTCACTAATTTTTCCTTACTATGTAAATCTAATGTTTGGATAAGGTCTGTTCTTTTTTCGTTATAACATGGTGATACATGTTCATATCCTAATTTTTCTAACATGTATGAAGTAAAAATAGCTGTTTTTAAAGCATTTTTTACAGCATTAGGAGCCATAAACACACCTTTAAAGAAAGCATTGTTAAGATTAAAGTTCGCGCCTAAGTCTTTACCAATACCAGGGGCAGTAAGTCTTTGTGCGACTTCGTAAATTAAATCTTTTTTACCGGCAACATAACCACCTGTTGGAGCAATTCCACCGCCTAAGTTTTTCATTAATGATCCTACAACAATGTCAGCGCCAATATCTCCAGGTTCTTTTGTTTCTACAAGTTCACCATAACAGTTATCAACCATAATGATGACTTCTTGATTAACTTCTCTAATTTTATGAATAATTGATTCTATTTTATCGATTGTAAGTGATAAACGTTGACTATATCCACGAGAACGTTGAATTTCAACAAGTTTTACATTTTTTTGTTGGAGTCTTTCAACAATACTTTCTTCATCAAATTCATTATCAATTAAATCGATTTGTTCGTAATTTACACCATAGGCTTTTAATGATTGATTTGAATCACCACTTATACCAATCATTTCTTGTAAAGAATCATAAGGTTCACCACTTATAGAAATCATGGTATCACCATGTTTTAATAAAGCAGAAAGAGTTAAATATAATGCATTTGTTCCTGACATGATTTGAGGTCTTACTAAAGCATCTTCACATCCTAAAATAGAGGCGAAAATTCTTTCTAGTTTATCTCTTCCTTCATCATAGTTACCATAACCATTAATATCGGTAAAATCACTATAAGAAACTTGATTTTCTATAAAAGCAGATAAAACTTTATTTGAATTAACAAGGCAAAGTTCATCTACTTGGGCATAAATGTCTTTTAAATCATTATCTGATTGTTTAGCTAAAGCTAATAAATCTTGGTCTATTTTTTCTAATATCATTTTTACATCTCCTTTAATCTTGATATATTATACAATAAATATTTTTTTTGTGTATCTTTATCGACAAACTTCTTAGAAAGTAAATCCTAGTAGATTGTATTATTTTATTGTTTTATGATATAATTTTGAATTGAATTGAGGTGTATAAGATGAAACCAAGGGTTTTAGTTGTTGATGATGAACAAGATATTAGAGAATTGCTTAAATTTTATTTAAATAAAGAAGGCTATGAAGTGATTGAAGCGGCCAATGGTGAAGAAGCATTGACCATTTTTGAAAATGAATATATTGATTTAGGAATTATCGATGTCATGATGCCTAAAATGGATGGCTTTGAACTTGTTGAAAGTATGAAAGAATTTAAAGATGTTCCTTGTATTATGCTTACTGCCAAGGGGGAAAGCAAGGATAAGTTACGTGGCTTTTCTTCAGGGGTTGATGACTATGTTGTTAAACCTTTTGATCCTAATGAATTAATGGCTAGAGTAAAAGCAATTATGAAAAGATATGATATTAATACATCGCATATTGTACGTTTAAATGAAGTTGAATTGGATGGGGATAAATATGAAATCAGATATAAAGATGAATGTATTCATTTGCCACTAAAACAATTTGAATTATTATTTGAACTTGCTAAACATCCTAACCAAATTTTTTCAAGGGAACAGTTGATTGAAAAGATTTGGGGTATGGATTACGATGGGTTTGATCGTACAGTAGATGTCCATATTAAAAGAATTAGAGAAAATATCGGGCATTTACCAGGTTTTAATGTTGTAACAGTCAGAGGATTAGGATACAAAGTTGAGGTAGAGTAGATGAAATCTATTTATTCAAAATTGATTTTTGGCTTTTTTATTACAATCGTAGCTTCCTTTTCAGTAGCAGGTTTTGTATCTTTAAGATTAAATGACCAACAAATTGAATCCACAGTAGAAGAAGATTTGATTACAACAAATGATTATGTTTCTAAAGTGATTTCAAATATTAATATTGAAAATAGGGATGATATTATTGATTTATATGCAAAAAGTAGTGAAATGGCCATAACATGTTATTCAAGCAGTGAAGGCTATGTTGCTTATGGAAACAAAAAATATAATCCAACACCTGAACAGATAATGGCAATGTTTAAAAGTACAAACAATGAGCTTTCCTTTAAGCATCATAATGAAGTGTTAGCGTATGGTACAAAGAATATGATCAATGGACAAGAGTATTATATCTATGTTCAAAAAGATACCAGTGGTCAAAAAAGTGCAATTGCTAATTCAGCAATTTTGATTTTGGGGTGTGTTTTTTTAACAGGAAGTATTGTCTTTTTAGTAATTGCCGATATTATTGTTAAACCTTTAAACACGTTTTAACAAATGCAATCAAAGAACTGAGCAATGGGAATTATAATGTTCGTGTTGATAATGTTGGACAAGATGAAATTTCTAAATTAAATCAAGGATTTAATCAAATGGCGAGGCAACTTGCAAAACAAGATGAAACAAGGCAAAAGTTTATTTCAGATATTTCTCATGAATTTCAAACACCATTGACATCTATTCAAGGATTTGCCAATATTTTAAAAGAAGAAGACTTGCCAAAAGAACAAAGAGTAAAATATGCGAATATTATTTTATATAATAGTAAAAGATTATCTTCTCTAGCAAAAAATATGTTACAATTGACCTTGCTTGATAGAGAAGAGATTGAATTAGAGTTAACAAATTATTCATTAGTTGAACAAATGAATCGAGTTATTTCTACTCAAGAAAATCAAGCAATGGAAAAAAATATAGAAATTGTCTTTGAGATGCCTAAAAAAAGAAATATTTATAGAAGGAGACGAACAACGTTTAGAACAAGTTTGGACCAATATTATTTCAAATGCTATAAAGTATACAAATGAAGGTGGACTCATTACAATTACGATGAAAAAAAATTCTAAAGATATAGAAGTGTCTATAGAAGACACGGGTATTGGAATGTCTAAAGAAGTCGTTTCTCATATTTTTGAAAGATTTTATAGAGAAGATAAAGCAAGAAACGTTGAAGGAAATGGACTCGGCTTGGCAATTGTAAAATCTATTGTTGATTTACATCATGGGAAGATAGATATTTTATCTCAAGTAGATGTGGGTACAAAATTTTATTGTAAGACTGCCAATTGAAAAACAAAAATTAATTGAAAGATTGAAAAGGTAAGGGGATTAGTATGTTAGAATTAAAAGAAAAGATTTTAAGTGATGGAGAAATTATTGAACCAGATATTTTAAAAGTAGATAGTTTTATTAATCATCAAATTGATCCAAAAACTTATAGATCAATTGCTAAAGAAATTAAAAGAAGATTTATGGGGGAAAAAATCGATAAGATTTTAACAATTGAAGCATCAGGAATTGCACTGGGATTAGCACTTAGCTATGAATTAAATGATATTCCTGTTGTTTTTGCTAAAAAAGGAACATCTAAAACAGTTAATGATGATTTATATACAAGTGAAGTATATTCATATACTAAAGGAACAAGATATATTGCTTGCGTTAAAAAGAAATATTTAAATGAAAATGAAAATGTGATACTTGTAGATGATTTCTTAGCTGATGGAAATGCAATGCTTGGATTAGTCGATATGTGTAATCAAGCAAAAGCACATATTGTTGGATGCGGTATTATTATTGAAAAAGGATTTCAAAAAGGACATCAAAAATTAGTTGATTTAGGTTATAGAGTAGAATCGCTTGCGATTATTGAATCGTTTGAAAATGGTAAAATAGTTTTCAAATAGGCTAGAAAGGAGCATCTATGTATTTAAAAAAAATAGAATTACATGGATTTAAATCATTTGCAGATAAAGTTAATATAGAATTTCAGCCGGGAATAACAGGAATTGTAGGGCCTAATGGATGTGGAAAATCTAATATTTCGGATGCAGTTAGATGGGTATTAGGTGAACAATCTGTAAAATCTTTACGTGGAAGTAATATGGCAGATGTTATTTTTGCTGGTTCTCAAGATCGCCGGGCACAAAATTTAGCTGAAGTTACTTTAATATTTGATAATAGTGATCGTATGCTCAATTATGACTATAATGAAGTTGAAATTACTAGACGTCTTTATCGACAAGGAAATGAGGCTGAATATCTTTTAAATCGGCAACAATGTCGTTTAAAAGATATTACAGATCTGCTTTTAGATACGGGACTTGGAAGAGATTCGCTTTCTATTATTTCTCAAGGAAATATTTCTAATTTTGCTGATAGTCGTCCTGAAGAAAGACGAGCTATTTTTGAAGAAGCTGCAGGAGTTTCTAAATATAAAAAAAGAAAAATTGAGGCTATTAGAAAATTAGAGAGAACAACGGATAATTTAAATCGTATAAAAGATATTGTTTATGAATTAGAAAAACAAATAGCACCATTAAAAAAACAAAAAGAAAAAGCAGAAGTATTTTTAACGTTGAAGGAAAAACTTACTTCAATCGAAGTAAATGTACTTGTTCATGAAGTTTCTGAATTAAAAAATCAACTAGATACGCTATCTTTACAATTAAAAGACCTTAATGAACGACATAGTTCATTAGATGCAGAAATTTTATTGAAAGAAAGTGCTGATGATGAGATAAAAAAGAAAATGTTTGTTTTAGATAATGAAATAAACTCTCTACAAAGTCAATTATTAGAATCGATGTCTGAAGTTTCAAGACTAGAAACAAGTAAAATAGAGGTTGATCAAAAAAGAAAACATGCTTTACAGTCTCAAAACAGTGATGATATAAAGAAGAAATTGGATAACTTAAAAGCTATTTTGACGGATTTGATTGAAGAATATAATGACCGTGTTGAACGATTAAAAACAACAGAAAAATCCCTTGAAGATTTATCTCAAGAACAAACGGTTTTAACATCCAAAATCAATCATAAACATCAATCTATTAATGATCTTAATCAAGAAATTACTAAAATAAAATAGACAAGAAATATTAGTGGATTTAGTAGAAAATAAATCCAATTATCATCATGGTGTCAAGGCTATTATGGAACTTGCTCATGATAATCCGGATATTATTGGTGTTTTTGGGATTTACTAGAAAATGATTCGAAGTATGATTTAGCGGTTTCTGTTGCTTTAGGAAGTGCTTTGCAATTTATTGTTACGAAAGATAATTTACAAGCTAGATTAGCAATTAAGTTTTTAAAAGATAATAAGGCAGGACGTGCTACTTTTTTACCTTTAGCGGATATGGAACCACGTTCTTTAAGAGAAGAACATGCTATTTTATGTCCAGCTTTAGAAGGTTATTTAGGTGTATTAAGTGATTTTGTTTCAAGTTCTAAAAATATAGATAATGTTATTTTGAATCAATTGGGAAATGTTATTTTAGCTGATGATATTGATCATGCTTATGAAATATCAAAGGCAACATATGCTCGATATAAAGTTGTTGCTTTGGATGGAAATATTGTCAATGTTGGAGGTTCACTTACAGGTGGAACAGTTAATCGTCAACAATCATCCATTCTTCAAAAAAGAGAACTAGAAAAAGTTAAAGAAAAATTTAGATGAATTAGAACAAAAACTTGTACGTGAAAAGAATGAATTACTTAAACTTGAAAATGAATGCTAAAGAATTGGCACATACACTTCTACAAAAACAAATGTCGTATGCCAAGTTAGAAGTTGTTGTTCAAGGAAAAAAGGAAGAACTTGTAATTGCTAAAGGTGAATATGAAAGTTTATCGCATCAAAGCGTTGAATTGGATGAGTTTAAAAGTGGTAAAATTGATAATCAACTTGTTTTACAATTAAATGAAGCCATCAAGCATCGAGATGAATTAACAGAAAAAATAAAATCAAAAAGAGAATTAAGAATGTCCTATGTTAATGAAAATGAGCAATTAGAATCAAAATTGAAAGATTTAAGAAGGATGCTTAAAGACATTCAAGGACAAATTAATGAAAAAGCTATTTTATCTACTAAATATGAAGGATCATTAAATAATTATTTAAGTCGATTATCTAATGAATATTCCATGACTTATGAGTATGCAAGTGAAAATTATCATGATGAAGTAGATATTGAATTTGCTAGAGGAGAGGTTGCTACACTTAGAAATGAAATAGTAGCACTTGGTCATGTTAATATTGATGCTATCGAAGAATATAAAGAAGTTTCATCGCGTTACGAAAATATGAATAGTCAACGACTTGACTTAATACAAGCTCAGGATAAAATAGTACAGGCAATTGATGAAATGGATCAAATTATGATTGAGAAATTTTCAACAACATTTGAAAAGATCAATAAAGAATTTAATAATGTTTTTAGAGAATTATTTGGTGGGGGAAGAGCACAAATCAAATATACTGATCCAGATAATATTTTAGAAACGGGAATTGATATAGATGTACAACCACCAGGAAAAGCTGTGTCGAATATTACATTATTTTCTGGTGGAGAAAAAGCGTTGATTGCAATTTCATGTTTATTTGCTATTTTAAAAGTAAGACCTGTGCCAATGTGTATCTTAGATGAAGTTGAAGCAGCATTGGATATGGCTAATGTTGAAAGATTTGCAAAATTCTTAAGAGAATTTTCTAAACAAACACAATTTATTGTAGTAACACATCGTGAGGGAACGATGGAAGAATGTAATTTGTTATATGGTGCGACGATGCAACAAAAAGGTGTTACAAAACTTGTAAG
>ENA-OQET01001179-OQET01001179.1-human-gut-metagenome-genome-assembly--contig:-NODE-1179-length-12033-cov-2.655804_pt1 | contig 12033 bp, 16 predicted proteins | sample MGYA00242800_ERZ504645 | MGnify/ENA primary metagenome ERZ504645 (study PRJEB26092, sample SAMD00036308) | human gut metagenome | host: Homo sapiens | study: EMG produced TPA metagenomics assembly of... | reverse complement strand
TTTGCTGTCATATTCAAAATACCTCCAATATCATCGAATGATTTTACATATACTATACGGAGCATTAATACTTTCTGCTGCAGTTCCTTCAACGAACACAGAGAAACATAAAGAACAGGATCATTGATTTGATCCAGAAAAGAATTTACATTGATTTCATCACTCAGAACCATATCTACATTTAAATCCATCTTATCAAACAGGTCTTCTATCTGCTTTTGTAAGATTTCATCTATTCCTTCATCATCCATGGCTATTTCATTATCCAGAATCTTGCCTTTTTTTATTAAGTACTGCTTTTGTGTATTCTTAATTGCAGTCTTCACATAAGCACTAAATTCCTTTTTCAGTTCTTTCTCTGTTTTTGTCATATCCGCATTCCTCCAAAATGATCTAGTGTATACAGTAATCTCTGAAGGAGGTGGTCTTGCAATACAGACATAAAACAGGACTGCCGGAAAATTACTCCAGCAGCCCACGCAAATCAAGTAATTTATACCCTTTCTAATTTTAATACCGATGCCCTTCCAATCTTTGAGCCCGGTTTAATTAGTATGGTAAATTATTTCACCCCGGGAAGTCGGTTCTAATCCATCATTTAAAGTCAGCTTTATGAATTATACTATTTTTCGCAATCTATTTCTTACTTTTCACTGTATTTTCACAATCACATATGTATTTTTATGCATCTGAATATATTTACAAGCTATTCTCTTATTTTCTCTGTTTTTATTCCTGTAAAAAATCATTTATATCACCATCAAAAGAATCTATCTCATCTGCGGCAATATTATCTGTTTTTTCAAATGCGCGATCAATTTGTTCCGAACTCATTTCTTTTTCCTGCTCCTGTTCAATGTATCCCGTCAACTGTTCTTCTGACAGTCCCTGCTGAAAAAGATAACCGCATTCCGGACATATCCTGACTTTTTTTTGATATCTCAGAATCACACGCAGGGCATTTTTTTCTGCCCTTTTCCTGAATTGCCAGATATACAATATCCAACATAAGGAAAACACTTCCTGCAAACCCTATCCAAATATCTGTTTTAAATCCTGCAGCCCGACATGCATAACCAATCAGCTGCACTCCACATATACCGCTTAAAATTTGCACTTGTTTACTACGCACCCACATACCTCCTATTCCAGATCTTCAAACATCTTGTAATTATTTTTTATCAGAAGAACTTCTGCCTCGTCTGCTTCACAATCACCTTCCAGATTTACAAAATGATCTTCCTGCAAACTCTTTTCCAACAGCTGCTGCTCTGAATGATCTTTCTGTATATATGTCCCGTTATCATTTTCAGCATCACTTGCTTTTGCTACAACTGCTGTTTTTTTATCATTTTCTTGCTTTGCTTCTGGTAACAGCTGTTCAGCATCTATTTCTGGAAACACATACGAAAGCAAACTCTTGCCAGACATTTTCCAATATGCCAAAAATGCCCGTACAATGTATTTTGCTTTATTATGTCCACAGGAATTTAAATACTTTACAACCAGCCTGTGCATTTCATCTGTTTCATCAAACCGAAGATTAAAACGATATTCATCTTTCTTTCCCATTTTTAATCCTCCCGTTCTTTAGCTTCTATCTGAAACTGCAATTTGTATCCTTTAGCATTTGCCTTAGGATCATTAATAATAAAATACTCTCCTTTGAATCGTTCCCAGACTACCTTGATAATTTCAGACACCAGAATGGCTCCTCCACCCATAAATACAGTCTGTGTTGTTCGAAAGTCAATGCCAAGCTCACGGAACGTTCCGAGCAATTCCGTTACATATCCAATCGTTACCTCCCGGACTCGTTCTTTAAGTTCCTGCATATATCCTGTATTTTTTCCAAGAATGATGTTATCAATATCTTCTTCATCAAGTGCAATGCTGTATTTTTGGCGTATAGCAGCCCGAATTCTGCCATACAGACATATCACACCACTCTCCAGAGAATCAACGTGTTCCTTCTCTAATCTTCCGTATCGGAGAATCATATAATCCACCGTAAACCCACCAATATCGATAACAAGAACTTTCGGAAGTTCGGTCAAATGACGTCTTGCTGCCAGCACACAATATGCAGCATAGGCCTGCACATACACTTTCACCTCATGAATCAATATCTGATAAGAGGTACCGCCATACTTAAAGCCAACCACTTTGCCATCTCTTTGGAAATACTGCTGAAACTTTTTTCGGTACTTTCCGTAATGTGCCGGTGGTAATCCTACCAGAAGTTCTATCTCGATCAGCTCATTAGGAGCTAAAAACCGCCTCTTTTTTCATCGTATCCAATTCTTTTGCAATGGCAATCAATGTAAGAATGTAATAGCGATCATCTTCTGTCTTGTCTTCCATGTAAGATATCCTTCGGTTTGTTGTCCTGTAATATTTTCCACCAAATTCAATCACTTCATCGTTTCTCCAGGAATCGTATCCAATACATCTATTCCTGAATTAAATTCATAATGTTCTGTTTTAATCATCTTATTACCGGTGTCAACTGATATAACCATATCTGTTCTCCTTTCAAAATTTCCGAATTTTTAATACGTCTTTTTGTACGTCTTTTCAGCTTCAATATAATTTTTTCGGAATTTCTGTGTCAACAGAATCGCAGAAAATTTTTTTGTACTTCATACTTCCTGAAATTCTTCGCTAAACTGCTTCATCATTTTTTTACATCACCTTCACAGCCCCAAAGTATACTTCCAACTGCCTCGAATGCCTGATCTCTCCACCGGAAATAAGTAGTTCTGTGAACCCGTGTAAGCTGAGGACAATGTGGTTCCAGTTTATCAAGGATTTCCTCTACATTTTCTGCTTTGTAAGCCGACATATAACTGTAATAGAGCACCCAATAATATCTCTCGCCCTGCGGATGATATTTTCTCATCAGATCAACGGACTCATCCATCAGTTTTAAAAATTTATTGGAATGATTAATCGACTCCACCCGTTCCTTTTCACTTGCAAGATCCATATCTACATCCATGCCCGCCTGATATAAACTGTCCAAAAATTTATCTACATCGGTTCCATACTCTAACTGAAAATGTCTTTTGACCTGATTAATCTTAATCTGCATTTTCCAATTTACCGAACGATAAATTTTAAACAATTTCTCCACGTCATGATATGCCGTATTTTCTTTTCCCTTAAATTCCTCTGTTATAATGCCTGATCTTCCTTTTGGCATTTCTTTCCACCTTTCTTTCCATATTTTTCATTATAGAACCTCTCCAGTTCAGCATCTGCCTCACTCGCCTTGACCAGACAGCAATATAACCCCGTAATAACACATGCCAATACTACCAAAATCACTAAAACTATTTTCCAGATAATAAGTATCCTCCTCATCAATTATTTTCCCCTCTGTATAGAAAGAATAAAAAAAAGTACCATTTTCTGTAAAAAATAAAATTTTTTTGCAACTTTTTTAAGATTTTTTTGGAATCACACAAAAAACTGCTGTTATCTATGATTTTCACCTATAGATAGCAGCAGTTTTAAAACAATTCGATTCTTTTCCCAAAAGTCTCAATGCCAATAATCATATGGATTTTTCTAAACTTTATGCTCTGGAGCCTGACTAATACTTTTGACAGTTTTCCAAGACGTAAGAAGTAAGTGATATGCTTTAAAGTATAATCCGACACCGTTATCTTTAAAACACACAATATACAATTCTCCATTACATCTGAGAATTTCTACCTCATAAACAAATCTATTTGATTCCACAAGATAGGCTGTATCTCCCGCTTTCATCTTCTCTCTCTCCTGCACTTAGTATTTCATTCATTCTTTCTAAAATCAGAAGACCTTTATGATCCACAAACGTTTTATCAGAGGCATTTTCAGGAATTTCTTCCTTTACAAGCATTGTAAGCAATGCCGTACAGAGCTCATAATCAGCTTCCGGAACACGTTTCAATTCTTCCACCAAATCAATCGGTTCTGTGATCAGATAGTCCGTATAATTGCTTTTCCAGTCTCCTGTTGCAGCTAATAATCTCTCATACTGGTCCTCATACAGATTTTTCTGATTCAGCAATAATTGAATTTTCTTTAGTTTTTCACTTTTTCTCAATTTACTACACCGCCCCATTTTTCGAATGTATGTTCTTTCTTAATCTTATCACATTCTCTTTCAATAAGCCAGCTCTAATTTATTTTCATATAAAGAACCCATTCAAACTAATCTGTCCATTTATCCAGCTTTTCTGCACTGCTTTATGAACCTTGTCATTTGGCATATCATTACCTATCAAAAATGCTGATTTCGGATTATGATTTATACGATTAAGGCGCACACTTTTTTCATCATAATTTGCATAACAATACTTGCACATATGCGGACAACTATTATAAGCACCAATATCATTTCCCAAATAACATGCACACTCTTTTCTAAGGAATTGTTTTTTCGGCATGTCAAGTGACATATGAATGGCATTTTCATAAATCTGCTGTGTCATACAGCCATTACAGTCTGCTCCAAATGCAGCAAGTTCCGTTCCCTCCCCACAAGGCCGCAAAATCATTTTGTGCTCTGTGGCAATACGTGTCATACGTTGCCCAAGATATTTTCTCTGCTCTTTGGATACCATTTTCACCTCTGGAAAATTTCTTTTTACTTTCTGGTATAAATCAAGAAAACTTATCACGCAATTTTTTGTATACCCTTGTAAAGCCGCAGATATGCCCTCAAACTGTTCCAAATGATACTTGACAGTATATTTGTCATCGATAAAAATCGGATCGTATCTCCAGCCAATATGCTCTTCTCCTACAATTTCTGATATCTGCAGAAATGCTTCAATGATTTTTCTTTTACTTGCAATTGTTTTAAATAATCCTGGTTCGATGTCTGCTTCATATGGAGTGATTGTGATATACCAGTATGTCCTGTAAGATGTCAGCAAATCCATATACTTCAACATAGGGACTGGATTTTTTGAACAGAATACAATCAAATCAACGACTTCAGGATCAAGGCTATATTCTGTGACCTGTAAAGGATCATAGGGATTTCTCACTCGAACATACCCTTCACGGATTCTATTTGTAAACCATTCGGAATAAAATGCAGGTATATCGGTTCTCATGCTTGCATGTATAATCATCCTGCGCTCTCCTCTCGCGGAAGGTAAATATTACAATATTATTACAAAAAATCTTTTATGAAGCAGTCATTATTTCCGTCTGAAGCATAAAAGAATTTTTTTAATGGTTGTATTAAATTTAACTTCCTGTTACTTAAAAAATAGATAATTGCAAATTCGTTTCTCAGTGCCATGCAATCATCAGAAAAAAATGTCTAGGTTGTTTTATGACCACATTTTTACCCAGTTTTTGTTACTGCTTGAGCGTATTCCCTACCACTGAGTACCATTTACCGATAGAAGTTCATGAGTCGTTAAGCCGCATATTTCCTGTATTTATGCGGGCTAGCGGAGATACTGAAATTTCACTGCCACATTTTCGGTGACATTGCCATCGTTTTATAATTCTCCTCTACTGTTCACTCTATTATCAGTCATAGTCAATTAACTATAATAGCATGTTTAAAGTTTTGATGCAAGACGACGTATTCCGAGATTTTGAGAAAATTCCTCCTCTGGTAGAATTTTCTTTACAAAAAAGTCGAAACTCATGCTATACTTATAAAAAATGATCACAACACATAAAAGAGGTAATTTCTATGAAATACAGAGACGAAATTCATATCGCACTCATGGCACTTGTCTTTTCCTGTGCCATGTTTGCAGTCTATGCAGTTGTCCCAAAAGATGCTGCTGTTGCTGCCAAGGCAAAGGCTACCGTTAAAGAGGCACCAGAGACAGCTGCAGAAGCAGAGGCTCTTCGTTCCAGCCAGGATGAAGATGCCGGATTTAACATCTATACAGAAGACAACAACTATGACGATAGTTCCGATTCTTCCGACAGCTCCGATTCCTCCGATCAGGCTACTTATAATCCTGGAACTGATTATTCCGGTGACACCGGCAACGGTGACGTTGCAGATGAAGGCTCTTCCGATCAGGGCGGTTATGATTCTTCAGATCAGATCGATTATCCATCTGATGACGGATCTGAAGACACCTCAACTGATAACAGTTATGATGATTCCTCGCAGGATAGTGGGGATTCTTCTACCGATACCAGCAGCAGCGATACTTCTGACACCACAGACAGTGCCCCTTTTGATATTGCCACTGAAGACAGCAATTATTAAAAAGTAAAAAGAAAGGCAATGAGTACATGAACAAAATACTCAAAGCCTTTCTTTTTTATAGAATTTCTGTTTTTTATAATCAAAGTGATTCCATTTACTTACTCTGTGTTCCTGTAAATCTGCAATTTGCAAACAGTTCATTTACTGCACTCTCATATACCACACATCTCTCGCTTTTTTTAATCTTTTTGGCATATTTCTTACTGTCCGCAAACATTGGTGCCAGATAAAACCAGATTTCTTTCATTTTGAAAAGAACATTTCTATCCCCAGACACTTCCTCACGGTATGTATGATACAGAAGATCGTGAAATCTACGGATATCCGACTGATCTGCTGCCTTTCCGCCCCTGATTTCACGGGCAAGTGACGGATCTGCAAGAACACCTCTTCCCATCATAAAGCATTCTACATCCGGAAACTGTGACTGGATTCTTTTAAAATCATCTGTTGAAAAAATATCTCCATTATAACATACAGGGTTCTTACTGATGGCAAGTGCTTCACCAAATGCCTCCAGATTCGGAGTATTATTGTAAAAATCCTTCTGTACTCTCGGATGAATGATCAGTTCTTCCATGGGAAAACGATTGTAAATTTCCATCAGCCGTGGAAATTCCTCTGCATCCTCCATCCCCAGACGAGTCTTCACCGATATCTTCATGTCTGTTTTGCTAAAAATCCTGTCCAGAAACTGTTCCAGTTCATCCGGTCTGGTCAAAAATCCTGCTCCGCAACCCTTTGTCACTACTGTTTTTGGATGGACACCCAAGATTCAGATTCACTTCCTGATATCCATACTCTTTCAGTTGATTCGCTGTACGGAGAAAATCATCTGCATTTCGGCTCAGTATCTGAGGAACTGCATACATCCCGGAATTATTTTCCGGAGAAATGTCTTTCTTTTCTCTCCCACTGAAATTCAGGTTTTGTTTTGCTCTGATAAATGGAATAAAATATTTATCAAATCCATCAAAACACTGATACAGTGCTTTTCGATAAATATAACTGGTGATTCCTTCCAGCGGTGCAAGGTATAATTTCATGGATTATAAGTTACCAAGATCTACTTTATATTCGTCAGAACCTTCCTGATTTACTGTATAATATGCAGCTCTTCTTTCTGCATTGATATAAATACAGATATCACCTGTCAGTCCTTTTTCTGCAACATCTTTCTTAACTGCTTTCTCTACATCTTTCAGAGATACATTCGTTTCGAAAATTTCAAGAGATACTTCTTTTACTCTTGCACCAGCAGCTTTACGTACTGCTTTTGTTGCCGTCTTGGTTGCAGTTTTTACAGTTTTCTCTGCCTTCTGAACTGCTTCCGGAGCTTTGTTAACTACTTCTTTCACAACTTCTGCTGTTTTTTCAGCCGGTGCAGACTCCTCTACCTTTTTTGCTGCTGCTTTTACAGTTTCTTTTACTTTTGCTGCTGTCTCTGTGATTGCTTCTGTTGATTTAGCTGTTGTTTTTACACTCTTTTTTCTCATAATATTTTCCTCCTGTAAACAATTACAACTACTGTTTGTTGTGCCGCTTCTTCGTAACAGTACCACAAAACATTACAACCTGTCAAATTTATCCATTTTTACGGTTTCTCCGTTGCCATATACACAATCCGTCATGTCGATTATTCTTCCACCAGAGACCCCATATAATAGAATCCATGACATTCATCCAGGCTTACCTTTACATATTTTCCAAGAAGATCTGCTGTTCCCGGGAAATGTACAAGAAGATTATATTCTGTTCTCCCTGTAAATATTCCTTTTTCCCTGCTCTCTTCTTCTACCAGAACTTCCTGCACAGAACCTTCAAATCTGGAAGAACGAATACGTCCCTCCTGCTGTACCAGCGCAAGCAGGCGGTTAAAACGTTCCTTTTGCAACATCCTGCGGTATCTGTTCCATTTCGGCAGCAGGTGTTCCGCTTCTTCTGGAATATAAAAATTGTAAATGCCGTGTCATAGCCACATTTAGATACAACATCCAGAGTTTCTTCAAAATCCTCTTCTGTCTCTCCCGGGAACCCGACAATGATATCTGTTGTCAGAGAAATATCCGGAATCGCTGTACGGATCTTATCGACCAGATTCAGATATTTTTCTTTATCATAGCGTCTATTCATAGCTTTAAGGATACGGCTGCTTCCTGACTGCAATGGCAAATGCAGATGATGACAGATTTTTTTACTCTTTGCCATTGTTTCGATCAGTTCATCCGAAAGATCTTTCGGGTGTGAAGTCATTAAAGCGAATACGCTTCAGACCTTCCACATCTTCCAGCATTTGCCAGCAGCTGAGCAAATTGTTACCGGATGTTCCAGTGTCTTTCCATAAGAGTTTACATTCTGTCCCAGAAGCATAACCTCAGATACTCCGTCTGCAACCAGACGTTTTACTTCTTTTACGATTGCCTCCGGCTCACGGCTTCGCTCACGTCCACGTACATATGGGACAATACAGTAACTGCAGAAATTGTTGCAGCCAAACATAATATTGACGCCTGATTTAAATGTATAATTTCTTTCTGTCGGAAGATCTTCCACGATCTGATCGGTTCCTTCCCAGATATCTACGATCTGCCGCTCAGACTGGAGCATCTCATAAAAAAGTTCTGCATATTTAAAAATATTATGTGTTCCAAATACCAGATTGACAAATGGATAGGATTTCTTAATCTTATCTACTACATGCTGTTCCTGCATCATACATCCAAAAAGAATGATCTTCATATCTGGATTGTGATCCTTCAGACTGTGCAGGTGTCCCAGTCTTCCGTATACCTTCAGGTTCGCGTTTTCACGAACAGTGCAGGTATTATAGATCACAACATCTGCTTCTTCATTGTCCTGTCTGTGATACCCGATCTCATCCATAATACCGGCCACTGCCTCTGACTGTTTTTCATTCATCTGACATCCAAATGTTGTCAGGCAGTATGTCAATGGACGTCCAAGAGTATTGGATTTCTGCGCCGTCAGTGCCTGCGCAAGTTCTATGAATGAACGCTGACGCAACGTTTCTTCTGCACTCGTATTCTGTCCTTTAGAGGATTCGTTTGTCATTTTGTATAACTCCTTTGTTTTATAAACATATTAATCACTACCAATTTCTTTTTTAAGCACTATTCTTTAATATACAGGAATTTTTTGTCCAACGCAAGCGTTATAATGCCGTCCGGGATACATTCTTGAAAAATCAGAGTGAAAAAAGATATTCCAGCGGTAATGTATGTATTTCCTCATATTCTGCCGGATCAGGAACCATCTCATTTCCTCTGCTTCTGCGTGGTATCTCAATTCTGAACGCTGGCTGCCTGCATATTTCTGCATAAAACTGTTCCGGAGAACCATACCCTCGTTTTCCTGTTGGTTCTACATCGTCCAGATGATATTTTGCTTTATCTGCATTCAGTCCTGCCTGTTTTTGCAAATGTCTTGCAAGGCGATAGCTCTTTTGATTTGCAGCAAATGACTGCGATTGTCTGAAATAAACAATTTGTCTCTCAGAGTAGCCAAAGGACAAAAGTCCTCTTCCTGTATTTTCCTGAAAAACTTTTATAAGTGCTTTTGTTTCATTTTCACTCGCCGGCTGACTGTGAATTTGTTTTCTTCTGTAGTACTGTGTCGGGAAATTTTTTCGCAGATTTACCCCTCTGCTGTTACAGATAAATTCTTTGCATGGAATCTCCTGCATTCTCAGCATCTGTCGATAAATCGGATTACGGATCGCATAGAAATCTTTCTCATAAATTTCATATCCATCCGGATTCAAAAGTGGAATAAAACAGATTTTCCAGTCTTCCAGTAATACCCGAAGGTCGTACAGATTCTCCAGTTTCCATCGGCATTCCCATGCTTTGACATATTCTTTCAGCATATGCATAAGATATATCGGCATACATCGATCCCGTCCACTTAAACCTGCAATACAGAAAACAGTCTCCGCACCTTTTCCAATCTGCACCATCGGAATCATCCTGTCATCATGACTTTTGCCAATTACCTGAAACTGCGCGATTTCTGTATACCGCCCTGCTATTTCCCACATTTCATAATAAATATTCTCATATGTACAGAATGTCTTGTCCGTATTGATCATCATCTTTCCCTCTGCATGTATAAATAAAAATCATTTTACGGGTTCCTGTACTATTATATGAAAAGAGACAGGCCAAAATGACCTGTCTCTCAAATCTTTTTGTATTTAATCAGAGTTAAATTACTGTTCTTCGTTTTTTACGTTTGCGAACAACGATATATCCGCCTGCCAGTAAGGAGAGTGCTGCCAGTGCAGACATTGTTCCGATCGGTGATTCATCGGCTGTAGATACCGCAGATTTGGATTTGGAACCTGCATCTTTCTCAGATGCTGCAGCAGTTGCTGTCAGTTCTGCATCCGCATCATCACCGGAGCCGGAGCCATTCTCATAACCCGGAATTTCCGTTCCATTTTCTTTCGCTTCTTCAAGATATTCCTTCAGTTCTTCGTCTGTATAGCCTGCCGATGAGAACTCTGTAGATATAGATTCAGGAGAACCTTTCTTTACCCAATCAGTTCCATTAAATCTGTATTTCTGGAAGAACAAATACATCTTGTAGGTATTCGCATCTGGAATTCCCTTTGAAGACATAATTACTTTCTTTGCTTGAGGATTCTTTCCTGATGAACTTGTACTCCAATAAAGGAATGCATATCTTTCATCCCCTACTACATATGGTGCTTCATCAGACATACCAGCTTCTGTTACAGTAAATTCGTATTTCTTGCTAGGGAAAAATTTCAACGGATTTTCTAACCCAGTTACTTTATTATCGGTTACACTATAAGTTTTAGCTTTCCTATTTGCTGTTGAAGATTTTGCTGGACGATTACTAAATGTAATTTTACAGGTTTTAATTGCATTATCCTGAGTAGATCTCGCAAGAATCACAATCGCATAACCGTCTCCGTCTGGAACATCCTTTACATCAACATGAATCACATCACCAGCTTTTGCTGTATATTTTGCCTTACTGTCAGAATAACTTACTGACTTCGCATCAGATTTTATAATCTGATAATAATATTTACAATCATGTGAAGCAGTAAAATATACTGTCACATTATTATAATCATCCCATTCATCTTTTGTATTTGATGCTTTTGAGATTTTAAACGTAGTCGCCGGGCGATTGTTTAAAACAATCTTTAAAGCCTGCACTGTACCATCCGTCTGAGATTTTGCATAAACGGCAATTGCATAGTTACCCGTTGGAATATTCTTCACATAGACTGGGACATCTCCTGCACTTGCACTGTTTGCTGCTTTACTCTCATTAAAATCATCTGTACTTACATTATCATCTTCTTTAACCAGTTTATAATACCACTTACAGTCATTAGTTGTGTTAAAGTACGCAGTTGCAGTTGTATAATCAGACCAACTAACGCTTCCTGTTTCTTTTATCACAAATGCAGCTGGACCCGGTTTACTGGATCTACTGGTTCTGTTTTTTTCAGAACTGCAGAAAGATTATCTGCAGCCAGATTCAAAGTATATGTCGTCTTTGTTTTCATATTTATCTGGCTATTGACTCATCATTTGCATCAATCACCGTTTTAAAAGTTTATCTTGCTGTAAGTGCAGAACCCGCACTTGTTAACCCCTGCTTTAACAACCGTTAAATGCATCCGCTTCATTAAGATGAGCAAATGAAATCATCTGATCCTGTGAGAACATCTGTTACATTGATCATTGTTGTTGCACCATCCAGACAGATATTGGATACTTCTGTGCCTC
>ENA-OQET01001178-OQET01001178.1-human-gut-metagenome-genome-assembly--contig:-NODE-1178-length-12042-cov-3.638607_pt1 | contig 12042 bp, 23 predicted proteins | sample MGYA00242800_ERZ504645 | MGnify/ENA primary metagenome ERZ504645 (study PRJEB26092, sample SAMD00036308) | human gut metagenome | host: Homo sapiens | study: EMG produced TPA metagenomics assembly of... | reverse complement strand
AAGTCAACCGGAAAGGAGGGTGCTGACGGATGTGGAATTATGAAAAACGCCTCGAGTATCCTGTAAACATCACGACACCAAACCCCAAAATCGCCCAAATTATCATGAGTCAGTATGGTGGCCCGGAGTTCAATACCAGATGATAAGCCAGAAAAGCCAGTATTTATGCGGGTTTGCGAGCTTTTCGGGATGGAAAATCAAGAAACAAAAAAGTCAAAATACATCGTTCCAGAAGATTTTTCATAGACGATACGATCCACGATGGAGCGGAGCAGAAGTCCCTTCTTCTCGGTTGGCTCCTCTGGATTTTTCAGAATATCATTAATGTTTTTATCTCTTTCCGGAAATCTTCTTTCGAGATTGTTTCCGGCGGGGCGGCGGGCGTAAGCACGCGGTTCAGTTCTTCCTGCAGGCTCTGCCGTTCTTCGGCGAGCCTTTTTTTGTTGGCACCGTATTCCTCCAGCGTATCAATCCCATTTTCATAAGCCATCTTCACGCGGGCTTCGCGGACAGCCAGATGGTCCAGGGCATGCTGCAGCCGCTGGATGGTCTCATCGTCTTCCTGTTCCTGCTTCCGGTCGCGGACAGTGAAGGAGAAATCCGCACCGGCGAGGATATCATCGAAGTAGCGGTAGACGGTTCGCTCTGCCTTGGCAACGGTGATTGAATGGAGCCTTTATGGAAACCCTTTTGCGTATTTCCAGCATTGAAAGTATGGACAAGATGTGTTTCCGGCTGTTACCGTCATCGTAGCGCCGCAAATTGGACACTTTAAGAGACCGGAGAGCCAGTGGCGGCAGGTTGATGGGTTGCGGCTCTTAGGAGAGCGTCTGCGGGCATCCATGCGCTTGATACGCTCCTGATAGCGTGCCGGATCCAGCCGCGTCTCGTGGGTACCGTCGAAGGAAATGCCATTCCAGATCACAGTACCGGCATAGAACGGATTGCGCAGCACACGCTCGATGGAGCGGCGTTCCATCCGGTTTCCGCGTCTGGTGCGGTATCCAAGATCATTGCATTTGCGGGCGATCGCCGTCGGATCCAGATGCTCAAGATCATATTGGTCCATGATGTATTTGACAATCTGGTATTCCGCTTCATCGATCACAAACGGTTTGCCGCCGCCTGCCGCCTGGTATCCAAGACATGGCGTTGTCTGGTAGCCGTGCTGCAGAGCCTTTTCCTTCATGCCGCGCAGAACCTCGCCAGAGAGACGGATAGAATAGTATTCGTCCATCCATTCGATAATACGCTCGATCAGCGTACCGAACGGACCGTCGATCAGTGGCTCTGAGATACTGATCACATCTACATTGCTCTTTTTCAGCAGTGATTTGTAGACGATGGATTCTTCCTGATTACGGGCAAACCGGCTGTATTTCCAGACCAGGATCACGTCGATCGGGTGGGACTCCTGTTTGGCAAGCGCGATCATCTCCTGAAACTTCGGCCGCCGGTCCGCATGCCGGCCGGAGACGGATTCCTCGAAGATGAACTCTTTTGCGATGACAATCCCGTTCTTCTTCGCGTAGTCCAGGAGCAGACGCTGCTGCGCATCCGGAGAGAGTTCGGTCTGATCCGCGGTGCTGACGCGGATGTAGAGAGCACCATTTTTAAGTGCTGACATAATATCACCTTCTTTAATTTTGGGTATAAGAAAAACACCAAAACAAACGTTCTGCTTGTCTGGCGTTTCCGAAGATGATACAATATGTTTTGTTGAGAAACGGTATCATTCTTCGGAATGTTACTGAGCCGTCTTGGTGCTGTGAACACCAAGGCGGTTTTTCTTTTTTGAAAATCAAATACGGAAAAGACCCTGTATTTCTACAGGGTCTTCCTAATGAATAGTTGCCCGTCAGTTGCCTGAGGGCGATGTCTTCTATACTGCCGGATATCGGCTTTGTTTTCCTATTCATTATACCCAAATATATGTAAATGTCAATAAAATATGCAAAAAAAGTTTATATTTTTTTTAAAACCTGTGAATTTTTTTATGATTTCGTTATCAATGCGATCAAGCATCTCATTTGATAATTTAACATTACTTAAAATATCATAATTGGTTTTAGGATCATAAATTCGTATCTTACTAATGGTTGTTATTTGCCCAACCAAAGCAATACTACCTTTTTTCATTTTGTTGATTTCAGTTTGCATTCTTGAGTGAAGAGAACTTTCCCTGCGCATATTTGCAAGATCTTTTTGCAAAGAATCCAATTCTGAAAAATTTTCAGAAGAATAATCAGATGGTGCAATTTGCTTAAGATGCTCAAGACGTTCCTGAGCATTTGCAATATTAGAGCTAAGATGTTTTTGAGTCGTAATAATTTTAGAATTTAAGCTGGTAAAAAGTTCATTCCCAAGATATACGCATCCTGGTTTTAAATGTTCTACATCAGTGGCAGGTTTAACAGAAGTCAACGGGACTACAGTTATCACAGGAGAATTAATAGAATTATTTTTTTCAACAACGACACAGTAATGCAAGCCTCCCTCCTCGCTTCCGATATTATAGCCGAGATGAACTTTTATGATTTCCCCACGTTTGTATCTACGAAGAGAAGTTGAGCGAAATTTTGATTCAAATGAAAGAAATGTAGTCCAATGTTCAAGCCAAAAGCTTAATTTATCTGCTTTAGATTGAATTTTGGGATTTTCATCATTAATTAAAGAGTCAATATAAGTTTCGAGAGTTTTTAAAGATTCTTCTTTGTGTTTGCGTAAAGCTTCTTGAGATATTTTTCTACCCATATTTTTAGCTCCATGTTAAATTTTATTTCCAGAATTCCATCACCTGTAAAGATGGAACAAACCGGATTGCATAGTTATCTATTGTAACAAGATTCTCTCCATATTTTCTACTGTAGCATTCCAAAGCTTCCTGTAAATATTCTTCTGTCACCTGCAGATATTCAGCCATCTCATAGAGTGAACGGCAGTGGTGTTTATAACATTCTATGATGCCGATCAGACCGATCTGCATGTCATATCCGCGGAGACGGGCACGGAGTTCCTGTTTTCTGTTCTGAACAATATCCTGATCCATAATATCTCCATAGCTTGTATAATGATGACCAAGTTCCTCAGCAAGAACACAAGATTTTTCGATAGATGAAAGTTTTTTTCTCTATAGCTATATTTCCTGCATAATAAAATCCTTTTAGTCCAGACACCTCTGATAGATCAAGCTCTACAATATTCAAATCATTATGTGATTTTTGCATTTCTTCATAAGTCAAAAGAATCACTCCTTCGGCCGTGCTGCAATAAGCAATTTTTTGTATTCTTCAATTTTTTGCAATTCTTCTGGTGTAAAATTATCCCCATCTTTATGTGCGGCAACGGTAGTGTTCATATTATCCCAGCCCATTAAGTAAGATGGTGTACAATCGAATATGCGAGCCATTTTCCTTCGATGGTGGAACGTTTTATATTTTTCAACACGCCCATTTTCGTATTTTGCAACAGCGGATTTTTTTAATCCCAACTTTTCAGCGAGTTCTTCCTGCGTTAAATTATTTTCCAAACGACATTTTTTGATTCTGATTGCCATTGTACACATATATAGCACCTCCTTGAAGTGTCTTAATTTTACTACGTTTTTAATGACAATGCAATAAAAATCTTAAAAAGTGTCTTGAAAAGACGAAAAAGTGTATTGACAGGCAGCTGTAGCTATGATATTATTTGAGTGTCTTAAAAAGACACAATTCAAGAAACAGAAAGAGGTGAAAAAATGAATAGAAAAAATTAGAGTCTGTAATGAAACTGTTTGATGATACGGGGCAGACATTGGCAGAGTATCTTGGTATTGCGCGGCCTACTTTTTCAAATAAGCTAAATGAAACAAGAGGTGCAGAGTTTACGCAGGGCGAAATACGAATGATGAAGGAGAGATATAATTTAACGGCACAGGATGTGGATGCAATTTTTTTTGATTCAAAAGTGTCTTAAAAAGACACTGATAAGCGAACAAAAAACTGACAGAAGCACTATTCTATCAGTTTTTGCCTAATTTTGTTTACCCTATATATTTTGCAGACTGTTCACTTAAGCCCCCAACCGTTGCCGAAGCCCCGATCCGTTGCATACATGTTCAATCACATCTGTAGTGCCAAATGCTTCTATAAAATATTTCGTCACTTACGCAGTCTTAGTTCTGCAAATAAAAGATTAGCCCATTAGCTGACGAATACGAGAAAGACTATGATAGCTCATAAAGGGAACAGGGCAAAGTCAAAAGTTTGGTCAATATAACCAGCTCCTTTCATTGCCCATATAAGGGTACAGACTAATTCTAACACTGTAACAAAAATATTACAAGAGAAATAATAGGAGGAAGAATGAACAAAGTAAAAATTTTCAATTCAGAAGAATTCGGCGATGTCCGAACGGTAACTATTAATGGAGATCCGTGGTTCGTTGGAAAAGATGTTGCAGCGGCATTAGGATTTACAAATCCAAGGGATGCAATTTCAACGCATGTTTTCGATGAAGATAAGGGAGTAGAAAGTATCGACACCCTTGGTGGAAAGCAAAAAATGACGGTAATTAATGAGTCAGGGCTTTATGCGTTGGTTTTTGGAAGCAGATTAAAAAGCGCCCAGCGGTTTAAGCACTGGGTGACATCCGAGGTTCTTCCAGCCATCCGGAAAACTGGTAGCTATCAGGCACCGCAGGGAAAAGAACTGCTTGCGCTGGCAGTGCTGGAAGCACAGAAGACGATTGAGGAGCAGAGCAAGGCAATCGAACGAATGAAACCGAAGGTGATTTTTGCCAACGCGGTAGAAACAAGCCACACGTCGATTCTGATCGGTGACCTGGCGAAGCTCTTAAAACAGAACGGCGTTGAAACCGGTCAGAAACGTCTCTTTGATTGGATGAGAGAAAAAGGCTATCTGATCAAAAGAAAGGGATCTGATTGGAACATGCCGACCCAGAAAGCCATGAACATGAAGCTTTTTGAGGTAAAAGAGTCTACGGTCAACAACCCGGACGGATCTGTAAGGATCAACCGCACGACCAAAGTGACGGGGAGAGGACAGACTTATTTCGTAAACAAATTTTTAGATTCTGGAAACCATCGCAACGGCAATTTCTAAAATGTCTGATTTTGACAAGGGTTATCTCTTGGGTATGGGAGAAGCCATGGTAAGCCAGAAGCAGGATGACAAAAAAAAGAAAGAAGGTGAATTACATGAACACGTTCAAGAATTACGGATGCCCTAAGGGAGCACCGGGAGCTATGGGCGTTGACTATGCACAGCTTGAAAAAACAATTTCTTTTGCTATGCATCAGTTCATGGCGAAAAGAGAAGAGATCTTGCTTGGCGGGAAACCAGAGCCACCAGAGGTAACAGGATATAAAGTTTATATCTATTACAACGGTGGCGCGGCTGAGTTTTGGTTATGGCGTGAGAATCAGTGGGTAAATTGGTCTTATATGGAACAATGAAGAGTTTCAGCGAGTTCTACAAAAGGCTGCCGGAATGATTCTCCAGAAAGGATGCTCCAATAACTTAAATACCGAGTAAGTGAGCGTTCATCTTCTGGTAACCTGCTTAAAAGGGGAACAGTTTCCCATAATGCAGGGTATTTGCGAAAAATTGGTAGAAGTAATTTGGCAATTTGCAAATTGAAATTTCTGTCATAGCATTCGGAAACAGCATGAACCCAAATATTAGAAGATGGATCGGAGACATCCAAAAGATTTTGAAGATTAGATACGGAATTCATGCGATTATCGCAGTAGGAGATAAAAGATCCCGCGTATTCGGGATGACCGAGGATTCCACTTTTCGCCCAAACAATGGCCAGCTGTTCCATGAAAAACAAAGAGGAAAGTTCGCAAATGCTTTCTTCAAACCATCGCATCTTTTGTGGAACTGGATTTCCAATTAAAAGGTGACAGAATTCATGGGAAAATTGATAGGCTATTTGAGACCAAGAAGTGTCCATACAGCAGATATGAATTTTATCGTAAGTAGAAGCGGTTTCTGGGTGTTCAAAGCGAATATCATTTATAAGTCGGAATGTAGGGGCTTGTTTGTGAAAATACGGTTCCATCAATTTGATCAGCTCGTCAATGATAACTACGATGTTCGAAGTGTTTGGCACATATGCATTTTTCGGTGTAGTGAAAGCGAGATTGGATAATGGATTACATCACTATTCATGGCAATTCTCCTTTTCAAAATAATTTGAAAGAAGTATAACACAAAATCAAAATAAAGATAGAAAGAAGGAATTAGATGAACGAGTTGTTAAAAATTAACTACGAGGCAGAACAGCCGACCGTATCAGCAAGAGATTTACATGAAGCATTGGAAATCAATACGAGATTCAATGATTGGTTCTCGAGAATGGCGGAATATGGATTTGAAAATGGGGTTGAATTTCAACTTACTCGAAAAAATGAGAAGGTTCGATTAGAGGGAAATCGAGAGGTCAAAAGAGATATTATGGACTACCAGATTTCCGTAGACATGGCAAAACAGATCTGTATGATCCAGCGATCCGAGAAAGGCAAGCAGTACCGTCAATACTTCATTGACCTGGAAAAAGCCTGGAACACCCCGGAGCAGATCTTCGCCCGCGCCCTGAAAATGGCAGATCAGAAGATCGAGAAGCTGAAAGAAACCAACGCCGGTCTGCTGGAAGATGTCGAGCGCATGCGTCCGAAGGAAATCTTCGCGGATGCGGTGAAAGCAAGCACCAGTTCCATCCTGATCGGAGATCTCGCAAAGCTCCTGCGCCAAAACGGCGTGGACACTGGACAGAAAAGATTGTTCGAACAGCTTCGTAATGAAGGTTACCTTATGAAGACTGGATCCAGTCGGAACATGCCGAAGCAGAAATACGTGGCAAATGGATTTTTTCCAGATCAAAGAGACTGTGATTTCCAATCCGGACGGCAGCGTGCGGATGACCAAAACAACAAAGGTGACTGGGAAAGGCCAGCAGTATTTCCTGAATAAATATTTGAAGAACAAGGAGGCAGTATGAGCCAGAAGAAACTGAGTGAGTACATCGATGCTCTGGACGGGATCACGTATCCGCAGTGGGTAAAGCTGAGAGAAGGAATTGATATGCAGTTTGATTTTTCCAGAAGAGAGCTGGAAAAAGATATGCAGGTCTCTTCTGGAGAAACGGCGAAATTTATCCGCTCACATTTTGGAGAGGCAAGCGTTAAGTGATGCTGATGTTCGAAATAGCAATAGTAATTATTGTACTTGGAATGAATATGCTTTCCGCATTGTGCTATTCAAAAGAAAAGAAACGCACAGGCCTTATTTTAAAGGCACTGGCAGATGGCATTTCTTTAATATTTGTCTGTACTCGATGAAGATTGCTTTTGACAGGTCCTCAAAAACCTCGTCCATTTTTTGAGCACATTTTTCATATGGATATTCTGGATTGCCATTTTCAGCTTCCGCCAAGTTTAGGAATGCTAAATAGAAATCAGAATACATTGCCTGAGATAGTGGTTCCATGAGATGGATGTTTTGAGTCATTATATCCAAAAATGTGGAACGTACTTCAATAGACATAGTGCTCAACTGATTTTGAGGGAAGAATCCCATGCGATATCTCTGATAAAACGGGACATAAAATTTTTAAAAGCTGTTCTTTTCTGACGTTGTATTTTCTGTCGGATGAGTCTTTTATCGAGTTTAGATAAACAAGGGTAAACGACCCAATTACAGTGATTACAGAAACAATAACAGAGCTATTCACGATGATCTCCTTTCAAAAATACTCGGGCATGGCAGTGCCCTGTATAACCAGAATAGGAGTGGAGCAGTAAAAAGTCAATGAAAAAGAAAAAGTCCCACAGGAAGGACCAGTTCCCATGGGACGAATACAAAAAACAATTTGCAACTACATAATAGCTCAAAAATGGTTATGAATCAATAGAAAATCATTACGGAGCCGGGTTGCATACGATAAGGAGATAAGGAAGAGGTGATGCCTTATGAAAGAAATCATGGTTGTTACTCGGATCACGATCGGAGGACAGCAGTATACAGCAGAGGAACTCGGAGAAGAAAAAATAAAAGAGATCGTTCGCCAGCGGATGGAAGCCGCGGTGGAGTCGATGGGGTATGAAAGGACGCAGAAATGAAGAGATCAGATAAAGCGGCGCTGGCAATCGGCGCGGTTGGTACATGGATCTACATCGGCGGCGTGGACTCGGATCTGTGGGGCCGCGCCGCCCTGGGAGCCGGAATGTTCCTTCTTGCGCTCGCTGGTAAGAAAATCGGCGATTATGTCGATGCCTGCCGCGAGGAGCGAGAAGAATGGGAAGAGGAGCGCCGGGACGCGGTGTTTGCGGCGTGGATCCGGAGCGGATCACTGAATGGAGGAGAAAAATAATGGTGATTGTTGGATTCGAAGAAGCAATGAAAATGGCAGCGGGTGAAAATTATCGTGACATCTACGTCATGCAGCCTACTGCAATCAGATACATGAATATTCGGGAGATTCACGTAGCAGTGAAAAAAGGGGCAATCTTTGCGGTTATGGAGCCGCAGGACCAGCGTGAGCCGCTTGACCATGGTCATCCGCTCGGCGAAGAAAGAGGAGAACCTGGTGTTCCGCCTTATCGTCCGGCTGGCCATTTACACATTGCCTATGCAATGAGCGCAGATGGAAAAACGGGATTTTCTACCGAGTATTCGCGAGAAAAAAATGTATGTTGGCACATACACAGACGGCACAAAGGAACAATCCGAAGATCCGGCAATGTACAATTGGACAAAGGTTTTAGACGATTAATATCAAAATACGAAAGTGAGGAAAAGAAAGATGATTAAATCTAAAGAAGGTATCGTCGAGGTTGAAGGAAGCAAAGAGGTTGTTCTTGCTGACTTTCTGACTCTGGTTATGGGAACCTATAAATCGTTGAAAGAAAAGATGCCGGAAGAAATTGCCGCTCAAAACTTGATTAAGTATACCCAGAAAGGCATCAAGTTTCAGCGAGAGGAGGATGCTGGAAAGGAATTGAGCAAAATTCTCACGGATGATCTGATGGAGACCATCGGAAGAATCTTCGAGGCAATGGAAAGAGAGGAGTTATAAAATGTCGGAAATGATGATGATCTCTGTTCCTCTGGATGACTACGAGGAAAAGGCAAAAGACCAGAGAACACTGGAAATTATGCGCGATATGCTGGTAAAAAAAGGCATGATCTACACGGAGACACTGCATACGTTGCTGGGTGTTGCTGAAAAAGCAGAAGAAAAGACGGAGGATGCAAAAGATGGAAGAACTGCAGATTAAGATCAGTCAGGAACCGGCGGTGATCCGGTGTAACTTTGAGGATGTGAAAGCGCAGTTGTCTGCAAAGATGGCGGAGTATCAGGGGCGGTATTCACTGAGGAATCTAAGAGCGTGGCCAAGGCGGAGCTGGCATCTCTTCGGAAGACCAGAGAAGAAGTAGAGAAACGCCGGAAAGAGGTCAAGGCGCAGTGCCTGGTACCGTACAATGACTTCGAGGAGAAGGTGAAAGAGCTGCTGGAAATCATCGACGAGCCGATCTGCCTGATCGACAGCCAGCTGAAAGAGATGGAAGCAGAGCGCATCCGCAAGCGCCATGCAGATGTTGAGGCGATGTATGCAGATTGCATCGGTGAGTGGGCGGAGTACCTGCCGCTCAAAGAGATCTACGTGAAAAAGTGGGATAACGCCACCACCAGCCTGAAACAGATCGAAAAAGAGCTTTTGGCGATGGTTGAAAAGGTTTCTTCTGAGGTTGCCATTATCCGAAACACGCAGTCAGATGTTGTGGACGATGCGTTGAAGATCTATCAGAAGAGCCGTGATCTTGGTGCCGCCCTTACCCGGATTAATACATACGAGGACAACAAAAAGCGGGCATTGGAGACGGAACGCATCCGCATTCAGCAGGAAGAGGAGCAGCGGCGGCAGGCTGAGATCGAGAGAGCGCGTGAGGAAGAGCGCCGGAAACTCGAAGAAATCGCCAAGGCCAGAGAGGAAGAACGGAAAAAGGCGGAAGAGGAGTTGAAAGCGGAGGCAATGGCAGCACCAGAGCCGGAAGTACCGTTTTCCCTCGATGATGCAGAGGACGGCGATGATCTTCCGTTCCCACAGCCGCAGACAGTTACGATGTGGTACAAGGTCATTGCTACACCGGAAGAGCTGGAGCAGGTGGAGATGGCGTTTAACAGCATCGGCATCCATTTTGAAAGGAGACAGGCATAATGGCAGAAGCGGAGAAAAAGGAATATCCCATGATCTATCGCTCGATTGCCGGTGTGATTGCGGATGTTGGCGCGGTTGGAAAAGATAAGATGAATAAACAGCAGGGATTTAAGTTCCGTAGCATCGATGATGTGTATAATGCCCTGCATCCGGCGCTGGCGAAAAATAAGGTGGTCATCGTGCCGGATATTCTGGAACGGGAGGTAGAGAAACTGCAGACGGCAAAAGGAACGCTGATGCATCATGTTACCTGCACAATCAAGTTTACGTTCTATGCAGAGGACGGATCTTCCATTGAGTCTACACTCGTGGGAGAAGCACTGGATATGGGAGACAAGGCGACCAACAAAGCAATGGCGATTGCGTACAAATATGCGTGCTTCCAAGTGTTCTGCATCCCAATATCTGATATGGCGGATCCGGATGCGGAGTCGGTAAAATGGTCTGCAGACAGCCGGAAACCCGCCGCAGACCCAGCAGACAGAGAATACACCAGCGGCTGATATGCGAACCAGCAGAATCAACGGTGAGATGCTGCGGAGACTGCAAGGAGAGTTGGCAAGAACCGGCGTGCAGGAGGTGCAGATCAACAATACATTCAAGGTCGGAAAAATCAGTGATCTGAGCGTGGAGCAGTACAACAAAGCCATGCGCCGCCTGCAGAAAACACCGAACCGGCAGAGTGCTCCGAGAAATGCACCGCCGCAGGAAGAAAACCTTCCGGGGCAGATGGATATCACGGATTATCCTGGCGCGGTGCCAGGTATGTAACAGGCGCTTTAAACGCCACGGAATAGCATCTTAAGAAAAAAGGTACCCGTGCAGCCGGAAAATGACTGCGCGGGGCAGATAGAAAGGATAGATACATAGTATGAACAAAGTAATTCTGATGGGCCGTCTGTGTGCAGACCCGGAAGTGAGATATTCACAGAATCAGAACCAGACCGCCGTTGCACGGTATCGTCTGGCAGTTGATCGGAGATTTAAGAGGGAAGGGGAGCAGACTGCAGACTTCATCAGCTGTGTTGCATTCGGAAAAGCGGCAGAATTTGCAGAGAAATACCTGCGCCAGGGTACGAAGATCGCAATTACCGGCCGGATTCAGACCGGCAGCTATACCAATCGGGAAGGTCAGAAGGTCTATACAACGGATGTAGTGGTTGAGGAACAGGAGTTTGCAGAGAGTAAGGGTGCAAGTGGAAACATCGAAGGATCGGCACCGCAGGCGACAGACCCAGATGGCTTTATGAGCCTCCCGGATGGCATCGACGAAGAACTTCCATTCAACTAGAGAGAAGGTGCGAAATGGCGTGGAAAAGATATGCCGGAAATAAATACGGCAGCCGAAAAGTGGAAGTGAATGGCATCGTGTTCGACTCGAAGCGGGAGGCGGCGCGGTACCAGGAGCTTCTGCTCCTCGAAAAAGCAGGAGAAATAAAGGATATCCGGCGGCAGGTCAAATATGTGCTGATCCCGGCGCAGTATGAGCATCCGGAAAGCACAACCAGAAAGGGGCGTGGAAGATGCGTCGAGCGGGAATGTGCCTACATAGCGGATTTTGTATACAAGACGATTCTGCCGGACGGGGATACCCTTACGATCGTAGAAGACACCAAGGGATTCCGGACGAAAGATTATATCATCAAACGGAAGCTGATGCTTTCCGTGTATGGAATACGAATCAGGGAGATTTAGGGAGGAGAGTAACATGGCGGATATCAAATGGATTAAGATCACGACAGATATCTTCGACGATGAGAAGATTCTGTTGATTGAGAGCCTGCCGGAGGCGGACTCGATTATTGTGATCTGGT
>ENA-OQET01001175-OQET01001175.1-human-gut-metagenome-genome-assembly--contig:-NODE-1175-length-12056-cov-4.580686_pt1 | contig 12056 bp, 10 predicted proteins | sample MGYA00242800_ERZ504645 | MGnify/ENA primary metagenome ERZ504645 (study PRJEB26092, sample SAMD00036308) | human gut metagenome | host: Homo sapiens | study: EMG produced TPA metagenomics assembly of... | reverse complement strand
AGAAAGTTCCCGCTTGTTGTCGGAATGCCCAGCTTTGCAAATTTTTTCCGGTAATCTGCTACGCTCATCGTCGTATTATTTGTGATAAACACATAATCTCCACCGTACTCGGACAGTCCGTTTAAAAACCGGTCTGCTCCCGGAATCAGACGGTTCCCCACGCAGATGGTTCCGTCGATATCCAAAAGGAACAGCTTTTTTTCTCCAATCGGTATCACTTCGCGTTGCGGCAGGAAACGGCCACATCCGGATAATTGGTGATGACTGCGTCAACACCGGCCTCCATCAGACGCTCGATCTCCGCCTTATCATTGACTGTCCACACATGCACCGCAAGATCTCTTCACACTGCTGAAGAAAATCTGCCATCTGCACATGAAAGGTTGCCGGATGAAGAGCTCCTGTTCCGATTTTTTTCGCATAATTCATGACATCATAAATAATATCTGCGTAGAGGATGCCGGTGCTGGCTTTCGGATCCAGTTCCAGAATTTTTGCAATGCTGTAATGGTTAAAGGAAGAATATATCACGCGATCTTCCATCTCCATCTCTTTTGTCAGCTCGAGTACCTTTTTTTCCAGGTCTTTATACCAGAAAATACCGGTTTTCAGCTCGACATTGATCGTCATTCCCGTTGGCTTTAATGCTTCATATACTTCGTGAAGCGTCGGAATTTTTACATCCTGATACTCCGGATGTGTCTTATTAAAGTTCAGGGTCTTTAATTCCGCAAGTGTATAATCTTTGACAAATCCGCTTCCGTCACTGACCCGGTCGATTTCTTCATCGTGGACAACAACCATCTCGCCATCTTTCGTCAGCTGTACATCCAGCTCCACACCGTCAGCTCCCTGCTCTGCCGCAAGAAGAAACGCTTCCAGTGTATTTTCCGGTGCATATGCGCTGGCTCCTCTGTGTGCCCATACTTTTGTTTTCATCTCGTATCTGTCCTCCATTTTCCGTTCCCATTTCCAAGCCTGTACTCTTTTCTATCTTTTGTCCCGGCTGCAGCTTTTTTCTTTTATCATAAACCCTGAAAATAATTTAAAAAAGCGGTACTGACTCTTTTGCATTATTTGGAGGCTTACTATAAATCCGGAAACACGCCGGATTTTTGTCTCCGACGCATTTCCAGTCATATCTGAAAAATCATTTCCGTAACTCGGATCTTCCCCTTCATAGAAACCGTTCAAACACGCTTTGGGAACTCGTTTTTCTTCACTATAGGACGAAATCTTATTTTTGTAAAGCCTGTCTCTTATTCATTTACCAGATTATAGTCCTCGATGGAGCTGTTGATCTGGGAAGCCATTGATTCTACCGCTTTCTCCGGAGTCTCGTTTCCGTTGATCATATTCTCGATTTCTGTTTCCACAATCTGTCTTGCCTCCGGGAATACAGAGAGAAGTGCGCCGGCGTACTGCGGCTTGGAATCGTGCAGCTGGTCGATTGCGGTCTGGAACTGCGGATACTGTGCTACATTATCTTTAAAGGTCTGCTCCTCATCAGCAGCTGTTGTTACCGGGAAGTAACCCGTCTCGGCATTCCAGTATGCCTGAGATTCCGGGGAAATCAGGAATTTAATAAATTTCCAGGTAGCTGCTGCTTTCATATCATCGTTGTTGTTCAATGCCCAGAGAGAGGCTCCTCCGATGGAAACACCGCCCTCATCGCCGTCCTTGATTGTCGGGAAATATGCGGTTCCAACTTCGAAGCTTCCATTGACATCCTGTAAAATCTGCTTCAGAGATGCGGTAGAGCCAAGGGTGATCGCTGCTTTTCCGGAAGTAAAGTCTGTCGTTGCGGTATCACTTCCGGCACGGCCTACGTTTGGTGCAACGTCGGCATCGTTCAGGGCTTTCCACTCATTTAAGATGTTGAGCGCTCCGCCGTTGGAATCAAATTCAACTGCAGTAGCAGCGGCATCACGGCCATTTCCATTATCCGCATAGGAAAGTCCCTGTTTACAGAGCCACTGTTCGAAATACCATCCATAGATGGAGAGTGCCAGCGGTTCACCGGCTCCGCCCTTTGTTTTCAGATCATCACCGATAGCAAGAATTCCTTCCAGGCTTGTCGGAACCTCAGTGATCCCTGCTTTTTCAAACATATCTTTGTTGTAATACAGAATCGGTGTGGACGAATTGAATGGCATCGAGTACAGCTCATTGTTTACCGTATAATAAGCAGCGATATTCGGCTCGATCTGGGAAATGTCATAGCCATCTGCATTAATCAGCTCCTGCATCGGAATGACCCAGCCGGAATCAATCATAAAACGGGTTCCGATATCATAAATCTGTACCAGGTCTGCTCCCATATTTCCGATCTGTGCACTTTTCAGTTTGTTAATCGTATCATCATATTCTCCCTGATAAACCGCCTCAACGGTAATGCCATCGGTATTCTCTTCATTGAATTTATTGACAAGATAATCCATTGCCTCGCCATTGACACCGCCCATGGAATGCCAGAAGGTAATCGTGGTTCCCTTCATATCCTGGTTTAAATCCGGTGCTTCTGCGCCATCTGCCGTACTTCCTGCCTCTGTGCTGGCTGTGGTTTCATCCGTTGTTGCACCCTGTGCCTCACTCGTTGTTTTTCCGCCTCCACATCCAGTAAGCGCCATAGCTGCCATAGAAGCCGCAAGAATCGATGCAATCACTTTTTTCTTCATTTTTTTCTCCTCGTTTTTCATACAGTTTTCTATTCTTTTTTCTGTCACAGGAATCAGCCCTTGACTGCTCCTGAAAACATTCCTTTGATTAAGGCCTTCTGGCCTACGATAAAGATGGAAATGGATGGAATGATAATCATTACCACGCCCGCCAGCATCAGGGTAATCGACTGTGCGTCGACGCTGTTCAGCATACTGATACCAATCTGTACGGTACGCTTGCTGTCCGAACCTGTAACCAGCAGCGGCCACATGTACATATTCCATGCATTGATAAAGGTGTAAACCGCCATTGCTCCCATTGCTGACTTTGTCAGCGGCATCAGGATTTTTACGATAAACCGCAGATTCCCGCAGCCGTCCAGCTTCGCCGATTCATAAAGCGAAATCGGAAAGGTCATGTAGAACTGGCGGAACAGGAAAATTCCCATTGCAGAGGTAAGAGAAGGCAGGATCAGAACAATATAGGTATCGAGCAATCCGAGACTTCCTACTGTCAGATAATTGGAAATAATGGTTGCCTCACCCGGCACCATCATGGTCGCCATGACCAGCATAAACAGAACATTTTTTCCTTTGAAATTCAGGAAAGAGAAGGCAAATGCCGCAAGAGAACATGTTACAATCTGACCCAGCGTAATGCTGCCCGCAACCAAAAATGAGTTCAGGACAAAGCGTACCAGCGGAATTTTATGAAATGCTTCCACGAAATTTTCCAGCGTCGGATGTTTTGGCACGATGTTCATTGCCATTGTGTAAAGCTCGCCGGACGGCATAAACGCTACACTGATGGTATAAAGCAGCGGAAACAGCATAAACAGACAAACGATCAGGTTCATGGTAACCAACGCTGTTTTCTGAAGCATTTTCTTTCTTTTTGCTTTTGCATTCATTGCCAGATGCAGTGCCTGCAGCTCCTCTGCAGAATAAGTTTTTGGTCCGGCAATCGTAGTTGCTATCGTAGACATCAGTATTTTACTCCTCTCTTTTCCATGTGGAACATAACCAGGGTAAGCGCCATGACAATCAGAAACAAAACAACGGACTGTGCGGCTGCGCTTCCAAACCGGTAATTAAAAAACGCATCACGGTATATCGAATATACAATCAGGTTCGTGGATTCTCCCGGTCCTCCCTGTGTCAGGATTTTCACCTGTCCGAATGACTGGAATGCCTGAATAATGTTAACAACCAGTGTGTAGAACATAATCGGAGAAAGTCCCGGCAGTGTCAGCTTAAAAAATTTCTGTACTGCATTCGCTCCATCTACAGAAGCACGCTCATAAATCGAATCATCAATGTTTCCAAGTCCCGCCGAAAAATACAGGAAATTGATGCCACTGTTCAGCCATGCCGTGAGGACAGCCACACAGATCAGCGCATATTTCGGATCACTGACCCAGTTAATGCTCACATGCAGCAGTTTGTTTACGATACCGATCGTGGGATTTAAGATAATCTTGAAAATCATGGCACCTGAGCTCGATGCTACTGCCATTGGGAGTGCATAGGAAGTACTGAATACCCGGATTCCCGGAAAAGCCTTGCTGCAAAGAACTGCTCCCAGAAGGCCAAGCGCCATACTTCCGACTACAACAATCGCCACAAATTCCAGTGTAACCCAGAGACTGTTGTAAAAGGATGGATTCGATAATAAGCTTTTATAGTTGTCCAGTCCCACATACAATTTCGCTTCTCCAAGCTTGTTTGTCTTATACAGGCTCAGATAAATGGTTTTAAAAAACGGATAAAACAGAAAGATGCTAAAGATCACCATACTCGGGATCAGATACATATAAACTTCTGCTCTTTTACACTTTTCGATTACTTTTTTCACTTTCTGCTCCTTCTTATGCTGTTGCACGTTCTTCTTTTTCAACCGGCCGAGATAAAATATTTTCTTCTGTAAACGGATCAAAGATCTGTGCTTTTTCCATATCTGCATACAATGTAATGCTTTCCTTTGCAGTAACCGGCACCTCGGAAGGCACTCTTGCTGTAATCAGATTTTTTCCGGTATTCATATGCAGATACGCTTCTGCACCTATCATCTCCCGCAGGTCAACAAATGCCTTCAACTGATTCTCTTTATAACAGATCCGATGTGCGGAAGCGGTTATTTCGTCCTGTAAATCCTCCGGTCTCAGGCCTAAGATCACCATTTTTCCGAGATAAGCGCGACGAAGCACCATTTCGTTCTCTCCTCTGGCACGAAGGGTAACTCCTCCGTCTCCTTCCAGATAAACCGCTCCGTTTCTTTCCGTCACCATCGTTTCCATAAAATTCATACTCGGAGCTCCGATAAAACCGGCCACAAATTTGTTTGCCGGATGGCGGTAAATCTGCTCCGGTGTATCCGCCTGCTGCACAACACCGTCTTTCATGACAATAATTTTTGTACCAAGCGTCATTGCCTCCGTCTGATCATGTGTAACATAAATCACCGTCGTTTTCAGTTCCTTATGTAATTTTGCCAGCTCCACCCGCATCTGTGCCCGCAGCTTCGCATCCAGATTCGAAAGCGGCTCATCCATTAAAAATGCTTTCGGCCGTCTCATAATTGCGCTTCCAATCGCAACTCTTTGTTTCTGACCGCCGGAAAGGGCTGCCGGTCTCCGGTCAAGTAAATGCTCAATTCCAAGCATTTTAGCTGCCTCATGTACCTTTTTATCAACTTCATCCTTGGGCTGTTTCCGGATTTTCAGAGAAAACGCCATGTTTTCATATACCGTCATATTCGGATAAAGCGCGTAGTTCTGAAATACCATCGAAAGATCGCGATCCTTTGCTTCTACATAATTACAAAGCTGTCCATCAATCCAGAGCTCCCCGCTCGTAATCTCCTCAAGACCGGCAATCATCCGAAGCGTCGTCGATTTTCCGCAGCCGGAAGGTCCAACAAAAATCACAAACTCCCGATCCGGTATTTCAAGCGAAAAATCCTGAACCGCATAATGTTCCTTATCATAAGATTTACAGACATTCTTCAACACAATATTTGACATTCGTTTTTCTTCCTCCTCGTCTTGTCGAGATTCATTATACCTTTCCTTCCGTAAAGCCCACTACCACCGCTTTGTAAAATAACCGTTAATAAAATAACCGGTTACTTTACAAAAAATGTCCACATTTTCCCTTATCTCCGTCTCCATCCCCTTCTTTTCCAGCCATTTTTCCAGATCACTCTTTGTAAAATCCCCGAAAATCACCCGCAAAACCAATTTTCAAAACAAATTCTGAATAGCCATTCCTTTTCCCTATACCAGACAGATTATTTTTAGCACACAAAAAAGCGCCGTAACGATCAAAGTCACCGCGCTTTTTCATCACAACATCTATATTCTTCTTTCATCTCAACGCAGTGGGCGCTCCCGCGCCCACGTTCGTGTGCGTTACGGGGCGTCCGTCCCCACCTCAGAACCTATTCCTCTGGTTCCGCCGGCACAAACACCCTGCTGTTTTCCTGTTCTTTCGGTTTTTCCGCTCTTTCCGTTGCCTCCCTGCAGAAATACTCCTGTGAATTCACCAGCGTCTTTCCACGCTTATCCGGCTTCGTATACGTTCCGTCCGCCTGTAAAATACTGGCTTTCACATTATCCTTCATCTGGATATCAAGAATATGCATTACTTCTTTCTTGATCTGCTCATCCTCAACCGGGAACACGATCTCCACCCGTTTTTCCAGATTTCGCGGCATCCAGTCCGCGCTTCCCATAAACACCTCTTCATTTCCACCACTGTAGAAGTAGAAAATCCGCGCATGTTCCAGGAAATTGCCGACAATCGAGCGAACGGTAATATTCTCGCTGACACCCGGGATTCCAACCTTCAGGCAACAGATTCCCCGGATAATCAGGTCAATCTTTACTCCGGCTGCCGAAGCACTGTAAAGCGCCGCAATAATATCGCGGTCGCATAACGAGTTCATCTTCGCAATAATATGCGCTTTCTGTCCCTTCTTTGCGTGCTCCTCTTCCATCGCAATCAGATGCAGGAACCGGTCCTTCATCCAGAGCGGTGCAACAATCAGTTTGTTCCAGCGATCCGGCTCCGAATAGCCCGAAAGCATGTTAAATACTGCTGTTGCGTCCTCACCGATCTTTGCATTGCATGTCAGCAGGCCACAGTCCGTATACAGCTTTGCCGTAGAATCGTTATAGTTTCCCGTGCCAAGATGTACATATCTGCGAATGCCTGTCTCCTCGCGCCGAACCACCAGTGTGATCTTACTGTGTGTTTTCAGTCCCAGAAGACCATAAATTACATGGCATCCCGCCTTTTCCAGCATCTTCGCCCAGACAATATTGTTTTCTTCGTCAAACCGTGCCTTTAATTCCACCAGTACGGAAACCTGTTTGCCATTTTCCGCCGCCTGAGCCAGTGCTGCAATAATCGGAGAATTGCCGCTCACACGGTACAGCGTCTGTTTGATTGCCAGTACATCCGGATCCTTTGCTGCCTGTTGTACAAATTGCACGACCGGATCAAACGTCATATAAGGATGATGCAGTAAAATGTCTCCTTTTCGGATGTTTGTAAAAATGTCATCCTCATTCATCAGCGCCGGAACTGCTGCTGGAATGTATTTTGGAATTTTATACTCATCAAAGCCGTCGAGCCCATACATTTTCATTAAAAACGTCAGATCGAGCGGTCCCGGAATCCGGAACAGGTCGTCTTCATCGATGTCAAACTCTTTTTCCAGCATCTTCAGGAGCCGCTTATCCATCTTATCTTCCACTTCCAGACGGATCACTTCGCCCCACTGACGTTTTTTAAGCTGCTTCTGGATCTCTTTTAACAGGTCGGAAGCCTCATCCTCATCGATCGAAAGATCTGCATTTCGCATAACACGGTACGGATGCGCGCAGACCACATCGTAGCTTAAGAACAGCTTTCCAATGTTCCGCTCGATGATCTCCTCCAGAAGAATCACATACCGCTGTCCCGTCTTTTCATCCTGCGGAAGCAGAATAAAACGCGGCAGTACCGAAGGAACCTGAACCGTCGCAAATTCCAGTTCTTTTTCCTTTTCCTTCTCCTTGCCTTTCTTCTCTTTCTTATCCTCCGCACGGCTCAGAAGCGAATCCTCTTTCTTCTGCACCAGTGCACCGATATTCAATGTTTTGTTCCGGATCAACGGGAACGGGCGGGCCGAATCCATGGCCATCGGGGTCAGAACCGGGTAAATGTTTTCCTCAAAATAGGAATCCACATACTCCGCCTGCTCCTTCGTCAGCTTCTCGTGCTCACTGATAATCGTAAGGCCAACGTGCTCCAGGGACGGAACCGCCGAGCGGTTGTACGTATTGTACTGCAGCTGCACCAGCTCATGCGTCCGTTTGCTGATTTCGGTAAGCTGCTCCTTCGCATCCATGCCGGACAGATCCTTTTTCGTATAGTTTGCATGCACCTGGTCTTTTAGTGAAGCCACACGAACCATATAAAACTCATCCAGGTTGGAGGAGGTAATGCTGATAAATTTCAGACGTTCAAACAGCGGAATACTCTTATCCCGCGCCTCGTTTAAAACACGTTCGTCGAAGCTGATCCAGCTCAATTCCCGGTTTCGAAAATATTCCGGTTTCTTATATGATGTTACATCCATCTTGTTCGCCTCCTTACATCTGCCGTTTCATCTTAATAATCGGCTGTATGCTGAATACCTCATTGAAAAAATCTAATTATCCTGGCACAGTCCCTGCTCCAGTGTGAAATCACGGCCAACCATCAGAGACAGATGCAGTTCTCTCTCCTTTAAGACAGCGCGGATCGACTGGATTTTCTGCAGGTGACTCCGGTCGAGCGCATTTGCCAGACGGACGATCGCTGTCAGCTCCGATACGGTCAGATACTGCTCGGCGCTGAGCGATGACTCCATCACCAGCTCATCGTAGGACGGAAGCACCGCCGTATTGTATTTTGCAATCAGTGCGACCATCTCCCGTTCAATATGGGACAGTCCGATGATTTCATTTGACATGATAATATTATAGGAAGAATCCGCTACATTATTAAGGCTGATGTATTTTCCGACATCGTGCAGCATCACCGCCATCCGAAGCAGCAGCCGCTCGCGCTCTTTCATGCCGTGCATCTTTTTCGTCGCATCAAACATGGCAAGCGCCGTCATCTCCAGATTCTGGACGTGCGGCCGGTTTACGGCGTACCGTTTTCCGATATTTTTTGCCGCCATCAGAATATCATTTTCGAAATTATGACCGCCTTTCAGCAGTTTCATCTGCTCCGCATACTCGTATGCAATACCACGTGTCATATGCACGCCCGGAATCCAGATATGCTCCGCACCCATCATATCAATCAGACATTTATAAATCACAGCAGACGGATACATCAGTGAAGCGTTTTCCAGCGGAATACCAAGTTTTACGGCGAGCTCCATCGGTGACTGGCGGATAATTTTCTCATACCAGGTATTAAAGTTTTCGCGGGAAATGATTTTTGTCGTTTTTTCTTCAATGTTCTGATAAACACTGTCGGTGAAAACATCGCCGATCAGCATAATGTTTTCAATTTTGCGGTCTTTCAGATACATCTTTTTAAAGCTTGATACTTCGTTCCAGATCAGCTCCTCGACCATCTCTTCGTAATGTTCCGTCTCACTCTGAATTCCGGCAAGACGCTCGCGGATGCGAAGACTTCCCATGCGGATGTTCTGTGTTGTGACAAGTGCATCCTTGTCGAACAGGGAAATCTGAAAACTGCCACCGTCAAGATCGAGAATCGCAGTTCCCTTTTCAATGATCTTGTTAAAATTGTCCTCCATCGCCGCGAGCGCTTTATAGCTAAGAAAACGCTGCTCCGAGTTGGAGAGAACCGTGACAGAAAGACCGGTCAACTGATGAATTTTTCCAAGGACATAGAGACTGTTCGACGCCTCACTGATCGCACTGGATGCCGTTGCACGGTAATCGTCCACGCGATAGCCTTCCATAATCCGCACAAAATCTGCGAGTACACGGCACAGCTCTTCTTCCATTTCCGGGCGAATTTTTCCCAGCGTGTACGTATCTTTTCCAAGCTCCATCCGATGGCAGATCTTATCCACGCTTCGGATACCCTGCTTTTTGGAGATCTCGAAAATCTCCAGAATGACGTCGTAGCTGCCGATATCAATGGCAGCAAATGTGGAATACTGCATATATGCTTTTCCTCCTTCTTTTTCAAAGGATATCCCAAAAAGCCCGCTCCCAATACCAAGCGGACTTTTTGACCTTTTTCTTTTTACTGTTTTCCGAGCAGATAATCGATAAACTGCTGTGCGGTACGGCCGGAAAGACCGCCGTGGGACAGTTCCCATTTATTTGCTTCTGCTAAAAGCTCTTCCTCGCTTAACTTCACGCCGTAGCGGTCGGCCAGAACGGAAACGATCTTCTGGAACTCTTTCTTATCCGGCGCACCGAAATAGATGCTGACACCGAAGCGGTATACCAGGGACAGCTTCTCCTGTACCGTATCGGAAGTGTGCATATCCTGTCTCGTTCCCTCTTTGTCGCTGTAGTTCTCCTTGATCAGGTGGCGGCGGTTGGAGGTCGCATAGATGAGGATATTGTCCGGGCGTTTTTCCAGACCTCCCTCGATCACAGCTTTCAGGTATTTGTACTCGATCTCAAACTCCTCGAAAGAAAGATCGTCCATGTAGATAATGAATTTATAATTTCTGTTTTTGATCTGCGCAATCAGCTCGTTCAGATCCTGGAATTGATGCTTGTAAACCTCGATCATACGAAGTCCCTGATCGTAATACTCATTCAGGATACCTTTAATGCTGGAGGATTTTCCGGTTCCGGCATCACCAAAAAGCAGGCAGTTGTTGGCTTTTTTGCCCTCGACGAACGCTTTCGTGTTGTCGATCAGCTTCTGCTTTGGAATTTCGTAGCCGACAAGGTCGGAAAGGCGCACATCCGGGATGTTGGTGATCGGGATGATCTCAACATTTTCGCCAACGTGTGCGATGCGGAATGCTTTGTGCAGTCCCAGTTTTCCTACTCCAAAGTCTTTGTAGAACTGAATCATATCATCCATAAATTCGTCGACAGATTCTGCTTTTGCAAGACGGATGGCCAGTTCGCAGATGCGGTCGCGGACTTCTTTGTTGAACAGCTTGTTCGGGCTGTCGGTGTTCTCGTAATCGCTGATGACGGAAGCATCGCCGGATTCGAAAATTTCGTCGAAAACACAGATATCGAAATCGAACAGCTCTTTGAAACGGACAAAATCATGTTTTGCCATCTGGTTGATGCTTCCCTCGACTTTTCCGACAATCTCGCAGGAGGTAGAAAATGCATTTTCTTTGTTGACCAGAAGATATGTCAGATAATCGTGCCAGAGATTTCCGGAGAAGCCGTAGCGGTTTGCCATCTCGACAAGGCGGTTCAGTGCCTCATAAAACTGCGGCTCATATGCGCTCATATTCTCACGGAACCGGCGGTCTTTTAAGGAAATCTGAGCATTGACCAGTTTTTTTGTAGGTCTCCACCAGTATCGTCATATCGCGCAGTACCTCTCCCTCTGCGAAATCGCGGTAGAGGATACATTCTTCTATTCTAATCATCTTTTTGTCTCTTCCTTCCTGTCATTTTTCATTTTATTTATGCGAAAAGGCCGCTTGGTACGGCCCTCTCTTCTGGATTAATAATTTCCGAAAATCCGGAATTTTGCGGATTCTGCCTGAAGTCCACGCAGTGCATTTTTGACCGCCGGATCACTTAAATTCCCTTCAAATCCACGAAAAACGGTATTCCCATTTCCGCTGCGAAATCGGCCGGGATTCGATCTTTGTCATGTTCAGATCGTTGTAAATAAAATGTGCCAATGCATTGTAAAGAGAACCGCTTTGATGCGGCAGTTCCATGCATACGCTGATTTTCTGTGCATCCTTTACAAAGCGTTTCTGACCGGAAATAATAACAAAGCGTGTCGTATTGCCCCGGGCGTCAAAAATGCCTTCTTTTAAGATCTGCAGTCCGAAGTGTTCTGCTGCATAGGGGCTTCCGACGGCTGCCATCGTCAAATCACCGCTCTCAGATACTTCTTTTGCAGCGGCGGCCGTATTCAGTCGTTCCTCTGTTTTCCAGTTTTCATTAGAATCGAGAAAGCGGCGGCACTGGGCCAGTGCCTGCGGGTGGGAAATCACGGTACGGATGTCCTCAACTTTCGCACCCGGCAGTGCCATCAGCACATGCTCGACCGGCAGCTCCTGCTCGCCGACGATGTAGTGCGGGTATTCCACGAGAAGATCGTAAATGTCGGATACGATGCCTGCGGTGGAGTTAATTTGAAGAGAATACACCATGATAAGTTCCATCTTCGTTATATATCGGAACATCAGGATGATAAGCCAGCGTTTGAATCATT
>ENA-OQET01001173-OQET01001173.1-human-gut-metagenome-genome-assembly--contig:-NODE-1173-length-12059-cov-2.647167_pt1 | contig 12059 bp, 11 predicted proteins | sample MGYA00242800_ERZ504645 | MGnify/ENA primary metagenome ERZ504645 (study PRJEB26092, sample SAMD00036308) | human gut metagenome | host: Homo sapiens | study: EMG produced TPA metagenomics assembly of... | reverse complement strand
ATCCGAGGTTTGCAGTGTTCTGTACCACACCTTCTGCATCTACCGGTGCCGGAACTCCGACTCCGATTCCTTCCACCTCATCTCTGCCAATCTTCTTTTCTGCAAGCTTTGCATTTAACGCCTCTGCGATATCCGGAAGCACTGCCTCTCCCTGATTCTCTGTACGAGTCTTAATCTCCCACTTATCTACAATCTCTCCACCGGCTGTAAACAAACCTAATTTTACTGTTGTTCCCCCGATATCTACACCAAAACAATATTTCATTTTCCTACTCTCCTATCTTTTTGTCAGATTCTGCTGTACACGCTTGTATAATTCCTGTGCAGCATTATATCCCATCTGTTTCTGTCTGTGGTTAACGGCTGCTGTCTCAACGATAATCGCAAGATTACGTCCAGGACGTATAGGAAGATGATGACACACCACTTTATTTCCAAGAAATTCTGTATACTCTTCTTCCAGTCCGAGACGGTCATATTCCTTGTTCTTATTCCACTCTTCAAGCGTGATGACAAGATCAATATTCTGTGTCTCCCTGACACTCAGTACACCGAACAATGCTTTTACATCTACAATACCGATACCACGCAATTCAATGAAATGTCTTGTAATATCCGGTGCCGATCCAACCAGTGTCTCATCACTGACTCTGCGAATCTCTACGACATCGTCACTGACAAGACGGTGTCCACGTTTAATCAGTTCCAGTGCAGCTTCACTCTTACCGATTCCACTTTCACCCATGATCAGCACACCGACACCGTATACATCAACCAGCACACCATGAATAGAAATGCATGGTGCAAGCTCCACATTCAGCCATCGGATGATCTCTGCTGTAAATTCCGATGTCTTCTTCTCTGTCTGGAATACCGGGATATTTGCCTTTTCTGCCATCTCCAGAAGCATCTTTTCCGGTGGAAGGTTCCTGCAGAAGATCAGACAAGGAATCTTATAAGAAAGCAGTGTCTCATAAATCTGCTTTTTCTTATCTTCATCTGTCATCTTCTCCAGAAATGTATATTCTACATAACCAATGATCTGTACACGTTCCGAATCAAAATGTTCAAAAAATCCCGTCAGCTGCAGTGCCGGTCTGTTAATATCTGGTATCTCTACATCTTTATCAGACAAATCTACATCCGGTGTTAGATTTTTAAGATTCATTTTTTCAACAAGTGTTTTTAATTCAACTTTATTCGCCATATTCTTCTACCTCACACGTATTAAAAATCTGATACACTTATTATAGCATACTTAAGGATTCCGGTGAAAAAATTTATATACTTCCTGTGCAGATTTTCCATTCATACTTGGCAGTTCTTTTAACTCTTCTACCGTTGCATTACGGATTGCGTCAATATTCTCAAAGTGCCGCATCAGATCTTTTCTTCTTGCAGGGCCGACTCCCGGAATATCGTCCAGCACAGAATGCACCTGCCCCTTGCTGCGCAATTGTCTGTGAAATGTAATTGCAAAACGGTGCGCTTCGTCCTGTATCCTGGTAATCAGCCGGAAACATTCCGAGTTGCGGTCAATCGGAACTTCGGTATTATTAAAATACAGTCCTCTCGTTCTGTGATTGTCATCTTTTACCATTCCACACACCGGAATATGCAGATGAAGCTTTTCCAGTACTTCCAGTGCTATATTCACCTGCCCCCGTCCTCCGTCCATCATGATCAGATCCGGAAATATCTGAAAGCCTCCGGTTTCACTTTCTTCCTGCTGTTCACGCAATCCATGCCCGAATCTTCTGGTCAGTACTTCATTCATACTAGCATAATCATCCGGACCCTGCACAGTTTTAATTTTGAATTTGCGGTAATCGTTCCGTTTTGGTTTTCCATGTTCATAGACTACCATCGATCCGACAGAATCGAATCCGTTCGTATTGGAAATATCATATGCCTCCATGCGTATGATGCCTTTTAGTCCCAGTATCTTTTCCAGTTCTTTCACTGCACCGATCGTTCTTCCCTCTTCACGTTTCAGACGTTCTCTGTCATTCTTTAACACCATCTGCGCATTCTTTTGTGCCAGTTCTACCAGTTTTTCCTTCGTTCCCTTCTTCGGAATGCGAAGATGTACTCTGCGTTCTCTCCTTGCCGTCAGCCATTCTTCAATAATATCCTGATCTTCAATCTCTTCCGGCAGCATCAGTTCCGCAGGAATATATGGTGTGCCTGCATAGAACTGCTTGATAAAGCTTGACAATATCTCGCCTTCCGTATCATTTTCTGCGCTCTTCAGATAAAAAATGATCCCGTCCGATCAGTCTTCCGCTTCGAATAAAAAATACCTGCACAACTGCATCTTCTCCCTCAGAAGCCATTGCAATGATATCTCTGTCATCTCCTGCCGTATCTGTGATTTTCTGCTTCTGAGCAACCTTCTGTACACTTGTAAGCAGTTCTCTGTATTCAATTGCTTTTTTCGAACTCCAGACTATCCGATGCTGCCATCATCTTTTCTTCCAGTTCTTTTAACACCAGATCATAATGTCCATTCAGGAAACGTACAACTTCGTCTATGGATTTCCGATACTCTTCCTGAGAAATGTATCCCTGGCATGGTGCCTGGCACTGATGGATATGATAATTCAGACAAGGTCTCTCTTTCCCTATGTCTTTTGGCAGCGAACGGTTACAGCTGCGGATATGATAAAGCTTACGGATCAATTCTATCGTATCTTTCACTGCACCTGCACTGGTATAAGGCCCAAAATATTTTGCCTTGTCCTTCTTCATCTGTCTTGCCAGCATAACCCTCGGAAACGGCTCATTTACTGTAACTTTTATAAACGGATAACTCTTGTCATCCATCAGCATAGTATTATACTTCGGTCTGTGTTCCTTTATCAGATTACACTCCAACACCAGTGCTTCCAATTCAGAATCTGTCACAATGTATTCAAATCTGGAAATATGTGTCACCATCTGTTCTATCTTGGCACCTTTATTCCTGCTGCTCTGAAAATACTGACGGACACGGTTCTTAAGGCTGATTGCCTTTCCGACATAGATGATTGCATCCTTTTCATCGTGCATCAGGTATACACCCGGTTTTCCGGGCAGCTTCTTCAGTTCTTCCTGTATGTTAAAATTCTCCATATACGTCTCCTGTATATTTTTTATTTTCTAATTCTAAACATCTTCTCTGATTTTTGAATCCTGTTATCGCTCTTTTTCCGAATCTTTTACAATCAATAAAGAATAATAGCCTGCCTGCTCCGGAACATCTTCTATTCTTTCATAGATCTGCTCCTCTGGCATTCCACAGTTTTCTATCATCTTTACATTCACATTTCCGTCTTTTTCTTCCAGAGTCCTCTTTACTTCACTTATTCCGGATGCGGACTTCATCAGAATCTTTGTACCGGAATAGTTTAGTGCCGCTTCTATACCATAGCTGGATGGGATTACATGAAGTTCTTCTGCCCGGTCAACAAGACTGTCATCCAGTCTCGCCGCTGCAGCACAAAAGGACGGAATTCCGCTGATGATCGTTGTCTCATACCCTTTTGCTTTTACTATGCAATGAATGTACATATAAGTCGAATAGATTGTCGGATCTCCCAGCGTCAGATATGCTACATCCTTCCCTTTTTCCAGTTCTTCTATAATTCTCCCTGCTGCATTTTCATAATTCCGATCCAGAATCTGTCTGTCCTTTGTCATCGGCGTATCCAGATCCAGGAATTCTTTTTCTTCCATGTTCTCTATCATCTCCGCTGCAATCCTGTAGCTGACCGCATGTTTCCTGCCTCTCGCAGGCACTGCGAGCACTTGGCATTCCTTTATGATACGCACTGCTTTATATGTCATAAGTTCCGGATCTCCCGGCCCGACTCCGACTCCGAATAATCTTCCCTTCATACTCTTTCCTCCAGAATACTCTCATCCTGCCTATTATATACCAGGCAGATATAATTGAAAAGAAAAAGATACAGGGCTTTCTCAAACTTTACCCTGTATCTTTCCTCGTATATCTATTCTCTTTATACTTATTCTTCTTCGCAGACAACTTCCTTTATTGCTTCAACAGGTTCTTCGGCTGTATCATCTGCAGATTTCATAACAAACCCTTCACCTTCTACCGGATTCATACCGATTCTTGCTTCTTCCTTCTTCGGTGCATCCGGATCAATTCCTTCTACTTCATGGAAGATTTCCATAAATTCTTTTCCGGTGATCGTCTCTTTTTCGATCAGGAATGCCGCAATCCTATCCAGTGACTGTCTGTGATCTCTCAGCAGTTGTTTTGCTTCTTCATAAGCATCTTTCAGCATTTTCATGACTTCTTCATCAATCTCGGATGCTGTCTGCTGTCCACAGTTGCTGACCGGACGTCCGTCCAGATAACGGTTCTGAATGGATTCCAGACCGATCAGTCCGAACTTCTCACTCATACCATACTGTGTGATCATGGCTCTTGCAACGCTTGTTGCTTTCTCGATATCATTGGAAGCTCCCGTTGTAACCGTATCAAATACCACTTCTTCTGCGGCACGTCCTGCAAGCAATCCGACTAACATCGCCTGAAGTTCCTTCTTCGTATTCAGGAATTTTTCTTCCTCCGGAGTCTGCATAACATAACCAAGTGCTCCCATCGTACGTGGAACAATCGTAATCTTCTGTACCGGTTCCGCATCTTTCTGCAATGCGCTTACCAGCGCATGTCCGACTTCATGGTAGGAAACGATTCTCCGTTCTTCCTGACTCATAATCCGGTCTTTCTTCTCTTTTCCTACAAGTACTACTTCTACTGCTTCAAATAAGTCTGACTGACACACTGCATTTCTTCCATGTTTTACTGCATTGATTGCTGCCTCATTGATCATATTGGCGAGATCAGAACCAACTGCTCCTGAAGTTGCCAGTGCAATCTCTTCCAGATTAACAGTCTCATCCATCTTTACATCTTTAGAATGTACCTTCAGGCACCTCTACACTGCTCCTTTCAGATCTGGTTTTTCCACGATGATTCGTCTGTCAAAACGTCCTGGTCTCAATAACGCAGGATCCAGGATCTCCGGTCTGTTGGTTGCTGCAAGAAGCACCAGTCCTTATTGCTTTCAAATCCATCCATCTCCGCAAGAAGCTGGTTCAGTGTCTGTTCACGCTCATCGTTTCCGCCGCCCATTCCGGAGCCGTCACGTTTCTTGCCGATGGTATCGATCTCATCAATAAATACGATACATGGTGCCTTCTCATTGGCCTGTTTAAAAAGATCACGGACCTTTGGCAGCACCCATACCCACAAACATCTCCACAAATTCCGAACCGGAAATTGAGAAAAACGGAACCTCCGCCTCACCGGCAACTGCCTTGGCAAGAAGTGTCTTACCGGTTCCCGGAGGGCCTACAAGAAGGGCACCCTTCGGCATGGAAGCACCGATCTCTCTGTATTTCTCCGGATTATGAAGGAAATCTACAATTTCCGTCAAAAGCTCCTTGGCTTCATCCTCACCGGCAACATCTGAAAATTTGATTCCCGTAGAGGATTTCACATAAACCTTGGCATTGCTTTTGCCAAAGGACATCATTCCTCCCGGTCCTCCGTTTCCCATGGAACTCATCATCTTCTTGCTGAGCCAGCGTCCCAGGAGAATAAAAATTGCGATCGGGAGTACATATCCCAGGATCAGAGATAAAAGCAGGGACTGTCTCTGAGGTGCAGTACCCTCTATACTTACGCCCGCATCGTAAAGATGGGATACAAGATCCTGATCCTCTACAGATACCGTCTTACAATAGACATCATTTCCATCTACCTTCATCGTATAATAGATATAATCAGAATTAATAGTTGCTTCATATACTTTTCCTCTGTCTACAGCTTTTCAGGAAGGTGGTGTAATCGGTCTCTTTTACACTTCTCTCAGAAAGAGCAGGAAGAGCAAAAACATTCAGCAGAACAATAATTACGACCGCAATAATGTAATATTACATACAGTGGCCGCTTCTCTGGTTTTTTTGAATTCAGATTCATGCAGTCTCCTCCGTTATCTTATAGTATATTGCTATATCCACAGTGCTATATCAAGTGGTACAGCCTTGTAGTACACTCTACCACTTTTTTCAGTCAATTTCAAGGATGCCTCATCCGATTTCATAAACTTTTTAGAATTAAAAATATTTCCAAATAATACCTTTATTCTGAAAAAATCCTTGCAAGCCACCTGATACTGTGCTATTATAATAAATGGTTATGCCGCTGTGGCGGAATTGGCAGACGCACTTGACTCAAAATCAAGCGGAGCGATCCGTGCCGGTTCGAGTCCGGCCAGCGGCATTCGCATAAAAGACCTGACGGAGAAATCTGTCAGGTCTTTATTATATACTATCAAAAAACACGAAAGGAATAAAAAAATGGAAAAAGACAAAAGCTTTTTAGGAACCGAGTCTGTCGGAAAGCTTCTTCTGCAGCTTGCACTTCCTACCGTTGCCGCACAGCTCATCAATATGCTCTACAATATCGTCGATCGTATCTATATTGGTCATATTCCCGGAGAGGGTGCTCTTGCCCTTACCGGTGTAGGTGTATGTATGCCGCTTATTATGGTCGTATCTGCCTTCGCTGCTCTTGTCGGAAACGGAGGCGCTCCCAGAGCCAGCATCTTTATGGGTAAAAATGACACGTCGAAAGCCGAACAGACTCTCGGAAACTGCTTCACCATGCAGATCATCATCTCCCTGATCCTGACTGTTATCCTGTTTCTCGGAAACCGCATCCTTCTCCTTGCATTCGGCGCCAGTGCAAACACCATCGACTATGCGGTGGGTTACATGAATATCTATGCAGTAGGAACTATCTTTGTACAGCTGACTCTTGGCATGAATAATTTCATCACAGCCCAGGGATTCGCAAAAACCGGAATGCTCTCTGTACTGATCGGTGCGATCTCCAACATTATTCTGGATCCGGTTTTTATTTTCGGATTCCACATGGGTGTCCGGGGCGCTGCTCTGGCAACGGTGATCTCCCAGGCATTTTCCTGCATCTGGGTCCTCTCATTCCTCTTTGGAAAAAAGACCTTCCTGAAGCTTCGGAAAAGCACCATGAAACTGAAAGCCGATATCATTCTGCCCTGTATGGCTCTTGGCTCTTCTCTCTTTGTCATGCAGCTCAGTGAAAGCGTTATCTCTGTCTGCTACAACTCCTCCCTCTTAAAATACGGCGGGGATGTTGCCGTAGGAGCCATGACCATCCTTACCAGCGTCATGCAGTTTGCCATGCTTCCTCTTCAGGGACTTGGTCAGGGTGCACAGCCTATCATCAGCTACAACTATGGTGCACGTAATGAAAAACGTGTACGTTCTACATTTAAGCTTCTTGTAAAAACAAGTATTTCTTATTCCGTGATCCTGTGGCTGATCATTATGATCTTCCCGCAGCTCTTTGCCGGAATGTTTACTTCGGACAGTACATTACTTGCTTTCACAAAGACAGCTCTCCGGATCTATATGGCAGTTGTGTTTATCTTTGGTATCCAGATTGCCTGCCAGATGACCTTTATCTCCCTTGGCAGAGCCAAAGATTCCATCATTGTGGCTATTGTCCGAAAATTTGTTCTGGTCATCCCGCTGATCTATATTCTGCCCCATATTTTCCGTTCTGACCGGACAAATGCAGTTTATATGGCCGAGCCGGTTGCAGATATCCTGGCAGTTACATTTACCGCCATCTTGTTTTTCTTTGAGTTTAGAAAAGCCCTGGCAGAAATCTCCGGAAGCCGGAAGCAGTAACCCTGCATTTGACCCCCTTCCGCCTTGCTCGTGGTCTTATACCTCTTATCAGACGCTTAAATATGAAACAGCCTTCCAACATCATTACCAGGATGCATAGAAGGCTGTTTTTATATATTTTTGCTATTTTATTTCAATTCATCTTCATCCTGAAGAAGTTTCTCAAAAACAGGGAAGCAGTCAAATGTTGCAAAATAATCTCTCGGTGTCTCGGCACGACGGATCATCTCAAAGCTACCATCCTCATGAAGAAGGATCTCTGCAGATTTCAGTTTACCATTGTAGTTGTAGCCCATTGCAAAACCATGAGCACCTGTATCATGGATCACAAGAAGATCTCCCTTATCGATTTTCGGAAGCATACGGTCAATGGCAAATTTATCATTATTCTCACAGAGGGAACCTGTCACATCATATTTATGATCACACGGTTCGTTCTCCTTACCCATAACCGTAATGTGATGATAAGCACCATACATAGCCGGACGCATCAGATTTACTGCACAGGCATCTACGCCGATATATTCTTTATGTGTATGTTTCTCATGGATCGCTTTTGTGACAAGGCAGCCATACGGTCCCATCATGAAACGGCCAAGCTCTGTATAGATCGCAACATCACCCATTCCTTCCGGAACAAGGACTTCTTCATAAACCTTTCGGACACCCTCACCGATCACACGGATATCGTTTGGCTCCTGATCCGGTTTATAAGGAATTCCGATACCACCGGAAAGGTTGATGAATTTAATGTGTGCACCTGTCTCCTTCTGAAGCTTCACGGCAAGCTCAAACATAACCTTTGCAAGCATTGGATAATAATCATTTGTCACTGTGTTGCTTGCAAGGAATGCATGGATTCCGAACTCTTTGGCACCTTTGGATTTTAGGATACGGAATGCGTCAAAGATCTGCTCGGTAGTCATTCCGTATTTTGCATCTCCGGGATTATCCATGATACCGTTACTGATCTTGAATACTCCACCTGGATTGTAACGGCAGCTGATCACTTCCGGGATTTTTCCGAGAGCTTTCTCTACGCTCTCAATATGTGTGATGTCATCAAGGTTGATGATCCCACCGATCTCATCTGCATATCTGAACTCTTTCTCCGGTGTGTCATTGGAAGAAAACATGATATCGCCCTTTTTGCAGCCTACTGCCTTGGCCATCATAAGCTCTGTTTCTGAGGAGCAGTCGCAGCCACAGCCATACTCCTGCAGAATATTGATCAGATATGGATTCGGTGTTGCCTTTACCGCAAAAAATTCCTTGAATCCTTTGTTCCATGCAAAGGCCTCTTTCAGGGCTTTTGCATTCTCACGGATTCCCTTCTCATCATAGAGATGGAAGGGTGTCGGAAACTTTTCAGTAATTTCGTTGAGTTTCTCAAGTGTCACAAATGGTTCTTTTTTCATAATAACTGCATCTCCTGTTTTTCCGACTGCTGTTCCCGAAGAAAACTCAGTCTTATTCTGCCTCGATCACGTGCATCATATTTGTCACTGCACCACGACCGTTTGTCATGTTGGTCGCAGGGTCTCCTGCTGTAAATACAACAAGGTCTCCTTTATGTATCAGATGACGGCTGCGGACAACATTCATAGCCTGAGACATGATATGGTCCGTGGTATCTCTCTGATATCCTTTCAGAGGTGTTACACCCCAGATCAGCTGAAGTTTATGCTGGATGGTTGAGTTTGGTGTGATCGCATAGATCGGAACCTTCGGACGGAAATTGGAGATCAGTCTGGCTGTATTTCCACTCATTGTCGGTGTTACGATAGCGTTCGCCTTCAGGTTCTTTGCAGTACGCACCGTTGCAAGTGCCACTGCACTGGAGATCTTCTCTCTTCCGTCCATGGAACGATGTTCAATAAACACTTTATAATCCAGATGCGGCTCTGTCATCTCTGCGATATCTGCCATCATCTTAAGAGCATCAACCGGATATTTACCAGCTGCTGTCTCTCCGGAAAGCATGATCGCATCGGTTCCGTCGTAGATCGCATTGGCAACATCAGCTACCTCTGCACGTGTAGGACGCGGATTACGGATCATGGAATCAAGCATCTGTGTTGCTGTGATAACCGGTGTATAATGTTCATTACACTTACGGATGATCTCCTTCTGGATGTGAGGTACCTGGCTTGCAGGAATCTCCACACCAAGATCTCCTCTGGCAACCATGATACCGTCAGATGCTTCAATGATGGAATCAATATTCTCAACACCCTCTGCATTCTCGATCTTCGCGATAATACCGATATCCTTTCCACCATTATCATTCAGAAGCTTACGGATCTCACGGATCACCTCTGCGGAACGAACAAAAGATGCCGCGATGAAATCAAATTTCTGCTCGATACCAAAGATAATATCCTTCTTATCCTGCTCTGTGATTCCCGGAAGATTTACTTTTACATAGGGAACATTTACACCCTTCTTCTCTCCCAGCTCACCACCGTTTAAGATATCACAGACAATATCGGTTCCCTTGATCGCCTTAACCGCCAACTCGATCAGACCATCATCAATGAGGATCCTGTTTCCCGGTTTTACATCCTTGTAAAGTGTCTCATATGTGATAGCAACCTTTGTGCTGTCGCCTTCAAAATCGCCAATTCCAAGTACAAACTGTTTTCCCGCTTCCAGCTTAACCTTCTGTCCGTCCTTTAAAAGTCTGGTACGGATCTCCGGGCCCTTTGTGTCAAGAAGCATGGCAATAGGCATATCAAGCTCCTCACGAAGCTCCTTGATCATATCCACACGGCCCTTCTGCTCCTCGTGATCTCCGTGAGAAAAGTTGAATCTGGCAATATCCATTCCATTCTCCATAAGAGCCTTCAGAGTTTCCCTGTTATTGCTGGCAGGTCCAAGTGTACAGATAATCTTAGTTTTTTTCATAATAATGTTCTCCTTCGTTTGTGCGTTTTACTGCACGTGTTTATGTGTAAATAAATGATCCTGACAATATTCATAATTTCCGTTGCACTTTGAGCAGAAACGAAACTCCAGGTTTGGGTCATCCTTTTCGGTACGTCCGCAGATCGCACATTTATGCTTGGCGATCCCATTCGGACCGGACCCTGTTCTGGAAGGAGCCACAGCCTTCTTAAACTGCTGCCTCCTGTGGATCTCCTTCGGATTGTATCGGTTCATATCACGGGTACTGAAATAAAAGATCACAAAGTTTAAAAGTGATGCTACGATCGGTACTACACCTACCCAAAGCCCGACTCGAAGATAAGATACGATATCCCACGCAATGAACAGTCCGTATACAAAGGCCATCCATTTCATCCTGATCGGGATCACAAACATAAGAAGCAGCTGAAGATCCGGATATGTGACTGCATAGGCAAGGAAAATAGAAAGACTGATATAATATGTGGTAAAAATATTTCCGCCAAGAGAATAGGCGATCCCGTTCATCACCACATAACCACCTGTAAATACATGTAAAAGCACTGCTGCGATCACAGTAAACAAAACACCTGAAAAAATATACAATGTGTACCGGAAAAGTTCCCCAGGTACGTTCCAGTGAAGTACCAATCGGATAATAGAAAAAAAAGATTGCGAGAAGGAACATCACAAGATTGCCGGTTCCTCCCACACTGGACGGCGGATAGATCACCCATGTCACCAGTCTCCAGATCTGTCCCTTCATGACCATGGACATATCAAGACTCAGCATATTCAAAACTCCTGGAGCAAACATAGCCAGAAAATACCCCAGCACATAACATCCGATGATGTAAACAGTCAGATTCGGAACCCCGAATCTTCCGAATTTACGTTCCAGTTTGTCGATAAATTTCATTAAAATCTCCTTTCAGAAAACTTTTGAAAATCAGAAAAATCGCTTCTTGGAAAGAATGATCGCTGCCACAACACTGATTGCCACAGAAATCAGGATAATGATCAGAAATCCCAATGGACTCCTTGATAAGGGCATACCGGAACCAGCCACATTCATTCCGTAAGCACTGAACACAATAGTCGGAATACTCATGACAATAGTAATGATCGCCAGTACCTTCATAACGATATTCATATTATTGGAGATGATCGATGCAAAAGCATCCATAGTTCCGTTCAGGATACCGCTGTACACATTGGCCATTTCGATCGCCTGCTTATTCTCAGTGATGACATCCTCCAGAAGATCGGTGTCCTCCGGATATTTCTTGATGCTGTCTATCTTCAGAAGCTTCTCCAGCACAACCTCATTGGACCGGAGTGATGTGATAAAATAAGTCAGGGATTTCTGCAGCTCCAGAAGCTCGATCAGCTCTTCATTT
>ENA-OQET01001170-OQET01001170.1-human-gut-metagenome-genome-assembly--contig:-NODE-1170-length-12060-cov-3.346350_pt1 | contig 12060 bp, 15 predicted proteins | sample MGYA00242800_ERZ504645 | MGnify/ENA primary metagenome ERZ504645 (study PRJEB26092, sample SAMD00036308) | human gut metagenome | host: Homo sapiens | study: EMG produced TPA metagenomics assembly of... | reverse complement strand
CATACAGATGTGCTTGGAGACTTCGGAGATAGGAAGATATGGCGGATTGTTTGCAAAAAATGAAAACATTCTTAAAACCGCTTGAGGAAACTTTTGATGTAATGATTCAGGATAATGAGATCGCAACGATCATTTCGATTATCCGTAAATAGATAGAAAGGGAAAAGAAAATGACAAAAGAAGAAACAACAATGACAGGATTTGAAATCGTATCTTATTCAGGAGATGCAAGATCTAAATTATTAACAGCACTTTCAAAAGCAAAAGAAAAGAAATTCGATGAATGTGATCAGCTGATCGAAGCTGCAGCAGAGTGTTTGAAGGAAGCACATGATTCACAGATGGATGTCATGCAGGCAGAAGCGACGGGAGATGACGTAGAACTTGGATTTATCATGGTTCATGCACAAGATCACCTGATGACAACATTATTATTAAAAGATATCATTGGAACACTGATCGAACGTATATCGTGCGTAAACAAAGAGGAGTCGTTATGAAAAACTAATTAAGCAATTGAAAAGATGAAACCGATTTTTGATGCGGTTGCAAGAAATGTCTACTTAAAATCAATCAAAGATGGATTTATTTCCTGTATGCCAATCGTTATTTTCTCAAGTATTTTCTTACTTGTGGCCTATGTACCAAATATTTTTGGATTCCATTGGTCAGCAAATATCGAAGCAATCCTTATGAAACCATATAACTATTCCATGGGAATCCTTGCAGTTGCAGTATCTGCGACAACAGCCAAGCATTTTACAGATAGTTTAAATCGAAATATGCCAGAAAACAATCAGATCAACAGTTTATCAACGATGGTCTGCTCTATCATTTGTTTCTTAATGCTTAGTGCTGACTCCATTAAAGATGGATTCGCAAATGGTTATATGGGATCTAAAGGATTATTGACAGCATTCTTAACAGCATTTGTTGTTGGTGGAATTTATCGTTTCTGTATCTCAAGAGATATTACGATCAAAATGCCAGAACAGGTACCACCAAACCTTTCACAGACATTTAAAGATATCATTCCATTTGGACTTGCAATCATTATTATCTGGGTATTTGACTTATTATTTAGAAACTTTGTAGGTATTAACTTTGCAGAAGGAGTGATCACATTCTTCCAGCCAATCTTCCAGGCAGCAGATGGATACATTGGATTAGCAATTATTTATGGAGCAATGTCATTATTCTGGTTCGTCGGGGTACATGGACCATCTATTGTAGAACCAGCAATCTCTGCAGCATTAGTATTAAACTTAACAACAAACTTAGAAGCTTATCAGGCAGGACATCATGCAACAAAGATCTTAACATTAGGAGCACAGCATTTTGCGGTAACATTTGGTGGAACAGGAGCAACGCTTGTCATTACATTAATGTTTGCATTCCTTGCAAAATCAAAAGAACTTCGTGCCGTTGGACGTGCAAGTAGTATTCCAGTATTATTTAACGTTAATGAACCATTCCTGTTTGGTGCACCGATTGTATTAAACCCAGTATTTTTTGTACCATTTATCTTTGCACCAATCGCGAATATCTGGTTATTAAAGATCTTCGTTGATTATCTTGGAATGGATGGATTTATCTATGATCTTCCATGGACAACACCAGGACCGATCGGAGTTTTATTAGGACTTGGACTTAGACTGCTTCCAGTACTTTATCTTGTGGCGATCATTGCAGCGGACTTTATCATTTACTATCCATTCTTCAAAGTATATGATAATGAGAAACTTCAGGAAGAAGCTGAAAATCACTTAAATGATATCGAAAAAGAAGAGGAAGAGATCAAAGTTGACGGAAATGTTTTAAAATCAAAGAGAATCCTTGTGCTTTGCGCAGGTGGAGGAACAAGTGGACTTCTTGCAAATGCATTAGATAAAGCGGCGAAAGATCAGGATATTCCATTGATCACAGCAGCAGGATCTTATGGAGCACATATGGATATCATGAAAGACTACGATCTTGTCATCTTAGCACCACAGGTAGCATCTTACTATGAAGATCTTAAGAAAGATACAGACCGTCTTGGAATCAAGAGCGTGGCATGTGAAGGAAAACAGTATATCAGTCTGACTAGAAATCCAGAAGAGCATTAAAATTTGTATTTGGTATCATGGAGGAAAAATAAAAATGAAATTCAAAGATGATTTATTTTTGGAGGAGCAACTGCAGCATATCAGTGCGAGGGAAGCATCGCAGATTACGGAAAAGGAAAGAATGAGTGGGATGTATTCTTAGAAGAAAAAGGCAGATTTAAAGCAGATCCAGCCAGTGACTTTTATCATCAGTATCCAGTGGATCTAAAGCTTTGTCATGATTTTGGAGTTAATGGAATCCGTATTTCTATTGCCTGGACAAGAATCTTTCCAGATGGAACAGACAAGATCAACAAAGAAGGTGTAGAATTTTATCATAAATTATTTAAAAAATGTCACGAAGAAGGGGTGGAGCCGTTCGTAACACTGCATCATTTCGACTCCCCAGCCGGTTTATATGCCGATGGAGATTTTATGAATCCTAAAACGATCAATGCATTTGTGGAATATGCAAAATTCTGTTTTGAAGAGTACAAAAATGATGTTACATATTGGTTTACATTTAACGAGATTTGGGCCGTTGCAACCAATACATATATTGAAGGAACCTTCCCGAATGGTGTACAATATGATATGGCAAGTGCGATCCAGTTAATGCACAATATGATGGTGGCTCATGCAAAAGCTGTTATTGCATATAAAGAAGCAGGCTATGAAGGGAAGATTGGTATCGTTCATTCGTTGGAAAGTAAATACCCTTATGATGAAACGAAAGACGAAGATGTTAAAGCGGCAAAAAACGAAGATGTATTAAATAATCAGTTCTTGTTAGATGCGACATTCCTTGGGGAATACAGGGATGAAACAATGGAGATCATCAATCGTTTGGTAGAGTTAAACAACGGAAGCTTTCATGCAAGCAAAGATGATATGGAAATCTTAAAAAAAGCTGCATCTTACAATGATTATCTTGGAATTAACTATTACCAGAAGCCGTTTTATCAGACATTATGATGGGGAAATGATATATTCCATAATGGAACAGGAGAAAAAGGTACTTCAAGATTCTGCTTAAAAGGTGTCGGAGAACGTATGGACAAAGAAGGAATTCCAAAGACAGACTGGGATTGGCTGATCTATCCAGAAGGACTTTATGATATGATCATGAGGATCAAGAAAGATTATCCAAATTATAAAGCAATCTATATCACAGAAAATGGAATGGGATATAAGGATGATTTCGTAGATGGAGAGATTGATGATACACCAAGAATTGATTATATCAGGAAACATTTAGAATGGATCTTGCGCGCGATCTCATGTGGGGCAAATGTAAAAGGATATTTTGTATGGTCGCTGATGGATATGTTTTCATGGACGAATGGATATAATAAGCGTTATGGATTGTTTTATGTAGACTATGAGACGCAGAAACGTTATCCAAAGAAATCTGCATACTGGTATCGCGAAGTAAGCAAGACAAAAGAACTGTAAAATTGCAATGGAGGAATGAGAAATGGAATATCAGGGAATCATTTTTGATTTCAATGGAACATTATTTTTTGACAATGATAAACATGTGAAAGCGTGGAATGAGATCTCTAAGATCTTACGAGGAAAAGAGATCACGTTAGAAGAATTACATACGAAACTAAACGGAACACCAAATATACAAAATATTTTATATTTTACAGATGGGAAGGCAACAAAAGAAGAATTAGAAAAATATTCTCAGAAAAAAGAAGAATATTATCGTCAATTCTGTAAAGAAGATACGGAAAAATTTCATCTGGTAGATGGTGTATGTGAGTTTTTTGATCATTTGAAAGAAAAAGATATTCCATTTACGATTGCTAGTGCATCAATCAAAGAAAATATTGATTTCTTTATTGAGTCCTTTGGACTGGACCGCTGGATCAAGCCAGAAGATATCGTTTATGATGATGGAACATATGAGAATAAGATCGCAATGTTTCATAAAGCAGCCGATGTGATCGGCATTGATATGAAAGACATTAGAATTTATGAAGATTCCAATTCTGGAATCCGAAATGCATATGATGCAGGATGTGAACAGATCGTTGTGATCTGTGACAAGGAAAATGAAGAAGAATTTTTAAAACGTCCAGGAGTTATAGAAGTTATGCAGGATTTTTCCTTTGCAAAAGAATTGTAATACAAATTTAAAATTGATTTTAGGGAGTTTCGTAGACGAAACTCCCTTTTTGTGATAAGATAAATTGAATATACCTTAATCAATAAATGAGAAAGGGTATAATCTTTTGAAATATAAGAAGAAAGATATAAAGGAGAGTTCGATGATCAATCAGTTAGTAAACAATATTAAAAAATTAGATGCCCCTATTGTTGTTGGATTAGATCCAATGCTTGATTATGTACCAGAATATATTAAGAAAGCAGCATTTGCTGAATATGGTGAGACTTTAGAAGGAGCAGCAGAGGCAATCTGGCAGTATAATAAAGGAATCATTGATGCAACTTATGATCTGATTCCAGCAGTTAAACCACAGATTGCTATGTATGAACAATTTGGAGTTCCAGGACTTGTTGCATTTAATAAGACATGTGAATATGCAAAGAGCAAAGGTCTTGTGATCATCGGAGATATCAAACGTGGAGATATTGGATCAACATCTAAAGCTTATGCGATCGGTCATGTAGGAAAGGTTGCAGTGGGAAGCAAGACATACAGCGGATTTTGTGAAGATTTTGTAACAGTTAATCCATATCTTGGAAGTGACGGAATCCGTCCATTTATGGAAGTATGTAAAGAAGAGAAGAAGGGAATGTTCATCTTAGTTAAGACATCAAACCCATCTAGCGGAGAATTCCAGGATCAGGAGATCAATGGAAAACCGTTATATGAGATGGTAGCCGAGAAAGTTGCTTCCTGGGGAGAAGAATTGATGGGAGATTCTTACAGCTATATCGGTGCCGTTGTTGGAGCAACTTATCCTAAGATGGGAGAAGTATTAAGAAAGATTATGCCAAAATCATACATCTTAGTTCCAGGATACGGAGCACAGGGTGGTCAGGCAAAAGATCTTGCACCATTCTTTAACGAAGATGGATTAGGTGCGATCATTAACTCTTCCAGAGGAATCATCTGTGCATATAAACAGGATGCCTACAGTCAGTTTGGAGAAGAAAATTACGCAGATGCATCAAGACAGGCTGTTCTCGATATGAAAGAAGATTTAAAACAGGCCTGGGTAAAATAAAAGATCACCTATTTTGTGAGTAAGGAAAACAGCCAGATAAAGGAGAATTGCAAGATGAGTAAGAAACAGGTAATGGCAGAGATCATTCGTCATACATCTTTATCAGACGGAATCTTTGATATGACATTGAAAGCAGAAGAGATTGCGAAAGAAGCAAAAGCAGGACAGTTTATTTCTGTTTATCTGAATAACAAGAGTAAGATCCTTCCAAGACCGATCAGTATCTGTGGGATCGATAAAGAAGCAGGGACATTAAGGATCGTCTATCGTACGGTTGGAGATGGAACGAAGGAATTATCCGATTACAAAGAAGGTGAGATGGTCAAAATCTTAGGACCTTTAGGAAACGGATTTACACAGAAAGACAAAAAAGCAATTTTAATCGGTGGCGGAATCGGAATTCCTCCGATGTTAGAATTAATGAAGCAGTTAGATTGCGACAAAACAGCAGTTTTAGGATACCGTGACAGTGATATGTTCTTAAAAGACGAATTTGAGGCAGTTGGAGATGTTGTGATCTCTACAGAAGACGGATCTTTTGGAACGAAGGGAAATGTCATTGATGCGATCAAAGAGCAGGGCGTGGAAGGAAGCATCATCTATGCATGTGGTCCAACACCAATGCTTCGAGGAATCAAAGCATATGCAGAAGAGATGGGGATCGAAGCACAGATTTCCATGGAAGAGAGAATGGCATGTGGAATCGGTGCATGCTTAGCCTGTGTTTGCAAGTCAAAAGACGTGGATTCCCATTCACATGTTCATAACAAACGTGTTTGCAAAGATGGACCAGTATTCGACGCCAGGGAGGTGGAACTATAATGAATTTATCAGTTGATATTGCCGGAGTAACAATGAAGAACCCTGTGACAACAGGATCAGGAACATTTGGTTCCGGAGAAGAATTCAGTGAATTTGTCGATCTTTCCAAATTAGGAGCAGTGACAACCAAAGGAGTTGCCAATGTTCCATGGCCGGGGAATCCTGTGCCTAGAGTTGCAGAGGTATATGGTGGTATGTTAAATGCGATCGGATTACAGAATCCTGGGATCGATGTATTTGTTGAACGAGATATTCCATATCTTAAGAAAGCCGGAGCAACGATCATCGTTAATGTTTGTGGAAAATCCGAAAAGGATTATCTCGAAGTTGTAGAAAGACTTGCTGATCAGCCGGTAGATTTATTAGAGATCAATGTATCTTGTCCAAATGTGAAAGAAGGCGGGATTGCTTTTGGACAGGATCCAAAAGCATTATATGATATTACAAAGGCAGTAAAAGCAAAAGCAAAACAGCCGATCATCATGAAGTTAAGCCCGAATGTCACAGATATCACAGAGATGGCAAAAGCTGCAGTTGATGCAGGAAGTGACGCTCTTTCTTTGATCAATACATTAACAGGAATGAAGATTGATATTGAAAGAAGAGATTTTGTGCTTGCCAATAAGACAGGTGGGATGTCCGGACCAGCGATCAAACCAGTTGCTGTCCGTATGGTATATCAGGTTGCTAACGCCGTGGATGTGCCAATTATCGGTATGGGTGGAATCTCAACAGCTGAGGATGCATTAGAGTTTATCATGGCTGGTGCAACAGCGGTATCAGTAGGAACAGCAAACTTTATCAATCCTGCAACGACACTTGAAGTGGTTGATGGAATCAAAACTTACATGGAAAGACATCAGATCAATGATATTAACGAATTGATCGGATGTGTCAAATAGATAATAAAAGGAGGATGAGGGTATGAATATTTTATTTTTCCTGACTCCGAAAAGTGAGGTTGCCTATATCCCTGCCGATGAAAGTTTAAGGCAGGCGTTTGAAAAACTAAAATATCATGGATATTCAGCAGTGCCGACATTAACTGATGATGGTAAATACGCAGGAACGATCACAGAAGGTGATGTATTGCGTGCCATGGAATCTATGTGCCATTGGAATATATCAGAAGCTGAGAAAGTCAAACTTATGGATGTAAAGAGAAAGAGAAACATTCAGGCAGTGACGATCAGCACAGATATGGATGATCTTGTCGATGTGATCACAGATCAGAATTTTGTTCCGGTCATTGATGATCAGGAGAAATTTATCGGGATCGTGACAAGAAAAGATGTGATTCGTTTTTATTATGACGAATACCGCAAATTAGCAAAGAATGAATAAGATGGAGGTTTAGATAGAAGATGGAACAGTATAAGAGAGAGTTTATCGAATTTATGGTAGAAAGTGATGTATTAAAATTTGGAGAATTTATATTAAAGAGTGGAAGAAAATCTCCATTTTTCATGAATGCAGGAGCTTATGTGACAGGATCTCAGTTAAAGAGACTTGGAGAATATTATGCAAAAGCAATCCATAGTACTTATGGAGATGATTTTGATGTGTTATTCGGACCTGCATACAAAGGAATTCCATTAGGAGTTGTAACAGCGATCGCATACAGCGAATTATATGGAAAAGAAGTTCGTTATTGTTCTGACCGTAAGGAAGCAAAAGATCATGGTGCAGATAAAGGAAACTTCCTTGGAAGCGAATTAAAAGACGGTGACCGCGTGATCATGATCGAAGATGTTACAACATCTGGTAAATCCATGGAAGAGACAGTTCCAAAAGTAAAAGGAGCAGCAAACGTAGAGATCGTTGGATTAATGGTATCCTTAAACCGTATGGAAATCGGTAAAGGCGGAGAAAAATGTGCACTGGATGAAGTGAAAGAATTATATGGATTTGATACAGCAGCGATCGTTGATATGGAAGAAGTTGTAGAATGTTTATATAACAAAGAATGTAATGGAAAAGTTGTGATTGATGATACATTAAAAGCAGCAATTGATGCATACTATGAACAGTATGGTGCAAAACATTAAGGATGGTTCTTGTGACGGTTGAGAAAAAGAAGTTAGCCAGACGAGGAATAAAAGTTATATTTTATCTTTATATCATAGTTATATTTTATTTTGTATTATTGAGTGAACGATATGGGAGGGATACAGGATATGATACCTCCCATGTGAACTTAATTTTATTCAAAGAAATCAACAGGTTCTGGACATACAGATATCTTTTGTCCACCGAAGCAGTGGTCACAAATCTGTTTGGAAATATTTTTGCATTCAGTCCATTTGGTTTTATGATCCCGATCGTGATCAATAAGAAAAAGGCATTTTTTCGTGCAGTGTTTGCAACTTCCTTTTTTAGTTTAGTGATCGAGACAAGTCAATTGATCATGAAAGTAGGGGTATTTGATGTAGATGATCTTCTGATGAATACGTTTGGTGGATTGATCGGGTATATGATATACAGGGTCGTAGTAGCAGTATATGATTTATATAACAGAAAGAGGGCGGCAAAATGAAGAGAAACAAAAGAAAAACATTTGCATATCGTCCATCTGACAAGATTATTTCACGGGAATCAATTGTTTCTGTGATTTTAGGAGCAGCAGGGATCATTGGATATTACCTGCTGCTTTTCGGTTCCATAAAGACAGGAGGAACAAGCAGTCCATTAAGTGGAGCTGGAGGATGGATCTTGCTGGTAGTATCAGCTATAGGATTATATTTTGGAATACAAAGTATGAAAGATACCGCAGCAGTGATGAAATGGAAGATCATTGGATGTACTTGCAACGGAATTGTGCTGGCAGTATCTGTGATCATTTTTGTGATTGGAATAATTGCAATGATCTAAGTAAAGAAAGGAAGAGATGACTTGAATACAATGTTATCAGAAAGACATGAATTAAATAAGATCGCACTGTTAGAATTAAAGAAAGATGTAGAAGAAACAAGAGAATTTTCTTCATATTTTTCTAAAATGGCAGATCTTTTATTATATGTAAATGAGATTTACGATACCAAAGAGAGGACATTAGAACAGTTAAAACAGTGGAATAGAATATGGTATGAAGAGATCAGCCAGGAACAATATGCACATAGTTTTGGGAATCCAAAATTTTGTACAGAAAAGTTTGGAAAAGAGTATGGTCAGATCTTCGCATTTTTATATGCAGAGATGCGCAGTGGATTTATCTATGCGATCGAAGGAAGACTGTTTGACCTTGTGATCAACAATGAATTGTTCTTGGAAATCAGCAATTTATTTTTGTCAGGAGAAGAACATCCGCAGAAGATCAAGCATATTGTTTTTGATCATATGAGAGATTACAGCGAGGATGTTTTTGAGTACAGAATTAGAGAACAGTTAGACCCAGAACTTGATTTTGCAACAAAGATCGTGATGGAATCTGATCTCAGTGATCCAGATATTTTGTATCAATATGGAGAATATATTTCCGAAAATGAAATTGATACTTTAAAGTTTTTAAATAAATTGCCACAAGAAGAGATCACAGCAATGGCCAAAACATATGTTGATGGATTTCATGAAGGATTTATCATCAATAACATTGATATGAGTCCAAAACGAAGTGTTAATATCCGTTATACGATCGGATTTGAACCAGTTGTCAGAGAGGCAGTTCGTTTATTCTCAGAAATTGGGCTTGCACCGATCATCTATAGAAGTGGCGTATCTGTTTTAACACGAGGACTTCATAAGATTGGTTATGTTTCATCTTCTCCAAACCCACAGTATGAATATGATCACAGATATGATCAGGCGATATTCTTTGATAATCGTTTTATGAAACACAAATTAGAATGTTATCATAATGCATATGAACATTATAAAGATGAAGCGTATGTGTTTGCTGGACCAGCTTGCATGGAAACATTTGGGGAAATACCTTTTTTACCAGAGAATAAAGAAGAGAATTTAAAATTAAGCAAGAAGCAGCAGGAGCTTTCTGTGGAATTTCAGATGAAAGCCTCAGAGATCATGAATCAATATATCAAACCAGAGCAGAGGAGCTTTACGATCATTTCATATCCAATTCCTGAGATCGGGGATAACTTTGAAGAGATTTTTAAAGAAGTCGTGAAAGTTAATACATTGGATAAAGACAAATACAGACAGATTCAGCAGCATTTGATCGATGCCCTGGATCAGGCAGTGGAAGTTCATGTCAAAGGAAAAGGAAAGAATAAGACCGATCTATATGTAGCAATGCATGAGATGAAGGATGCGTCTAAAGAAACGAATTTTGAAAACTGCCTTGCGGATGTGAATATTCCAGTTGGAGAAGTGTTTACCTCACCAAAATTAACAGGGACCAATGGAGTATTGCATGTTGGAGAAGTCTATTTAAATGATCTGAAATTTATTGATCTTGAAATTACTTTTAAAGATGGAATGATTTCTGAATATACATGCAAAAACTTTAAAACAGAGGAAGAAAATAAGGCATTTATCAAAGAAAATCTCTTATATAACAGAGATACGCTCCCAATGGGTGAGTTTGCGATCGGAACAAACACAACAGCCTATGTGATGGCGAAGAGATATGATATCCTATATCAGCTTCCAATCTTGATCGTTGAGAAGATGGGACCTCATTTTGCAGTGGGAGATACTTGCTACAGTCATTGTGAAGAAACTGAAGTCCACAATCCAGACGGCAAAGAAATCGTTGCAAAATATAATGAGCGCTCCAAAGAAGGCGAGTATTTCCAGTGTCACACAGATATTACGATTCCATATGAAGAACTGGATTCTATTTGTGCGATTACCCTTGGCGGAGATGAGATTTTACTGATCAAAGATGGTAAATTTGTACTTTCTGGTACAGAAACATTAAATGAACCATTGACGGAAATCGGTTAAATCAGTACAATGATAAGAAAGATAAAATCCTGAAAGGGAAGTTTTTGTTAATTTCATAAGATAAGGAGAAAGAACATGGCAAAAGTAGCAATTGTAATGGGCAGCGATTCTGATATGCCTATCATGAAAAAAGCAGCAGAGTTTTTAGATCAGATGGGGATCGATTTTGAGATGACGATCATTTCCGCACACAGAGAACCAGATATTTTCTTTGAGTGGGCAAAAGGTGCGAAGGACCGTGGAGTGAAAGTGATCATTGCAGGTGCTGGAAAGGCAGCGCATCTTCCAGGTATGTGTGCAGCTTTATTCCCAATGCCAGTTATCGGTATTCCGATGAAGACTTCCGACCTCGGTGGTGTTGATTCTTTATATTCTATCGTACAGATGCCATCTGGAATACCAGTAGCGACTGTAGCGATCAATGGAGGACTTAATGCAGGAATCCTTGCAGCGAAGATCCTTGCAACATCAGACGAGAAATTACTTGAGAAATTAGAAGCTTACAGCGAAGAGATGAAACAGTCAGTTGTAGAGAAAGCAGAGAAACTTGACAAAGTTGGATACAAAAATTATGAATAAGAAGATTCTTGCAGCGTTTTTATGCGTATGTATGGTTGTAGTTACAGGAAGTTTTCCAGTAAGTGCAGCAAAAACAAAGAAGACATACAAGATTGCAATTGATGCAGGACACCAGGGAAAGGGAAACAGTAAGACAGAACCTATCGGACCGGGCGCGAAGATGCGTAAAACCCAAAGTAGCATACGGAACGCAGGGAGTCAAAACGAAAGTACCAGAATCCAAATTAACTCTGCAGATTGCATTAAAGCTTGAGAAATGAGTTAAAGAAACGCGGTTATGATGTGTATATGATAAGAAGAAACAGAATGTAAACATTAGCAATAAGCAAAGAGCGATCCGTGCAAATAAAGTGGTGCTGATATCTGTATCAGACTACATGCGGATGCAGCATCAGCGAATGTTCGTGGTGTTTTCTGTGCTATACCCATCACAGCAGAATCCTTATGTAGCAAAATTAAGCAAG
>ENA-OQET01001165-OQET01001165.1-human-gut-metagenome-genome-assembly--contig:-NODE-1165-length-12094-cov-3.979945_pt1 | contig 12094 bp, 13 predicted proteins | sample MGYA00242800_ERZ504645 | MGnify/ENA primary metagenome ERZ504645 (study PRJEB26092, sample SAMD00036308) | human gut metagenome | host: Homo sapiens | study: EMG produced TPA metagenomics assembly of... | reverse complement strand
CTATGCGTGTCCCGCATGAAAAAAGTCAGAAGCCGCTGCAAAACACAGCGGCTTCAATAAAAAATATATCTTATTTATATTCCCGTCAATGACATCGCGCAGGCTCACGCCGTCGAGATATTCGTTGATGACGCGCTCGAGTCCCTGCCAAAGCGGAAGGGTCAAACAATCCGCGCAGCGCGGGCACTCGTTGGACTTACTGTCGAGGCACGCCACGGGCGCAAGGCTGCCCTCGGTGAGGCGCAGTATATCGCCGACAGGGATATCCTCCGGCTCGCGTGCAAGGCGGTAGCCGCCCTGGAATCCGCGCGAAGTCTTCAAAATCCCGTCGCCCGTTAAGGCAGGTACAATCTGTTCGAGATATTTTTTCGATATATCCTGCCTTGCGGCAATATCCTTGAGAGCAACGAAGCCGTCGCCCTGATTTTCATACAAATCGATAAGCAGACGCATGGCATAGCGTCCCTTTGTGGAGATCTTCAATCAAATCACCTCTTTTTGGCGAGTATAGCACAAATTCCGCCGATTTTCAAGCAATCAGTCGATAACGACCTCTCTGTGCAGCTCGGACGAGTCATATATCGCCTGCATTATTTTGGAAGTTCCGATGGCGAGATCGATATCGGCGCGGTTATGCTCATGATTTATAACGCAGTCGACGAACGAATTTATCTCCGCTTCGTAGAAATTGTTCGTTCTGAACTTCGGCTCGCTGCGCATGAGCATGCCGTTCTTGACGGAATAGATAACAAAGCCCTCGCCGTATTCGAGCCTTATGCCCGCCTTGTCGCCGATGAAATCGATATATGTCTCATCCTCGCCGATGTTCTCCGCCCACGCGCCGTTGAAGGTTATGGTCGGGCCGTCGGTTCTGACGATGCCGGTAACGGAATCGTCAACATCGAAAATGCCGTCCTTGTCGGCGGTATTCTCCGCCCACATGTTCGTATAGACATAGTCTTTTATGTTCTTGCCGAGCTTGCAGAACGCCTCGCCCGATGCGGTCAGGGGCTTGGGCTCGCCGCAGCAATAGAGAATGAGGTCGAGATAATGCACGCCCCAGTCTATCAGCGCGCCGCCGCCGGACGCCGCCTTGCGGGTGAAGTCGCCGCCGATGCCGGGAATGGATCGGTTCGCGCGGAAGCTCGCATAGACATGATATACCTCGCCGAGCTCGCCTGCGTCTATAAGATCCTTTATGTGATTGACCGCGTTGCCGAAGCGGTTGCACACGCCGATGCTGAGAATTCTGTCCGTCTCATGGGAGACTCGCTGCATCTCGAGCGCCTCGGAGAGCACGCGCGCGGCGGGCTTTTCACTGAGGACATCCTTGCCCGCTCGCATGAAGTCTATCGCTATGACCGAGTGCAGGTCATTATGGGTGCAGACGGAGACGGAATCAAGCTCCGGGTCGTCAAGTATCTCGTGATAGTCATAGACCGCTTTTCCGCAGCCATATTTTTCGACCGCAGCGTCCGCTCTCTCGGGGATAATATCGCAGAAATACTTTATCTCCGCCTTTTCGTTTTTCATATATGCGGGGATATGCGCAGAGTTCGCTATCGCGCCGCAGCCGATTATCGCAACCTTGATTTTTTCTGACACTGAAACTCCTCCGTTTCAAGTTTATTTATCTATACATAATAATACCAAGACGGGCGCCAAAAGTAAACTCCGGCACAAAAAATATATACTTTTTTATTTTTTCGTTTAAATCGGACATTTTTTGCTTATTTGTTTCTTGTCTTTTCTCAGTGCAGGTTATATAATACAATTACATAATTGTTTCAATTTTTATCTGGAGATGATGAAGTGAGCAAAGTATCCGATTTTCTCAACTCAAAAATCGTCAAGAGCGATGTCGGAGAAGAGACCGTACTGACCTGGAAAGAGACGCTCTCTTATGCCCTCGGCCGCGGCGCGCAGGGCATGAACACGAGCATGACCAGTTCGAAGTACATAAACTTCTTCCTGACCGATGTTCTTTTCAAAAAACTCTCGAACCCCATGGGCGTTGCGTCAAAGATCAGATTTTTCTGCGGCATCTTCGACGCGATAAATGACCCGATGATGGGCGTTCTTGTTGACAAAACAAGGACAAAGGACGGTCAGATGCGACCCTATATCAAATGGGCGCCGCTGTTCGTTTCGCTTGTCATGGTGCTGTTCTTCGTCGGCAGCGCAAACGCGAGCCCTGTGTTCAACATCATTTACACGACCTTCCTTTTCGTCATGCTCGACGTCACCTACACGGCGTTTGATATCCCAATGGGCGCTCTCGCCTTTTCGATAACCCCGAGCGGAATCGAGCGAACGAAGCTCTTCGGAGTCAGCTCAATAACCCGCTCCGTCGTCGGCGCTCTGCCGCAGGTTTTCGTCGCGGGCGCTGCTCTGCTCCCCTATTTCAAGGATCACACCCCGCAGGCATATCTGACCTCCGCGATAATCTCCGCTGTATTCATAGTCGTGCTCACGCGCCTTACATATCACAACACACGCGAGCGCGCCCAGCGCCAGTCCGACACGCCGAGCGTCAAGGAGTGCTTCGCTCTCCTGTTCAAGAACCGTCCTCTGCTCATGCTCTTCTTTGCAAATATCTTCTTCCTTATCTGCAAGATACCCGAGCAGATTTCGTTCTACTTTGTCGCCGACCTTCTTTTCAACAGAAAATACAACGTCTTTATAGATGTTATCAAATTCCCGGGCTTTCCTGCTCGCGGGTATTCTCGTGCCCAAGATAGTCGAAAAGCTCGGCAAGCGTGCAGACTCGCGCAGATTCTTCCAGATCTGCTGCGTCAGTGCAATAGTGCTCCACCTGCTCTTCGCGCTGACTACTTACGGTGGTCTTATCAACAAGCCCGCAGGTCAGTCCGCTTCGATATTCACGGCTATTCTTGTTATTCTCTTCACCGGTCTTACCACCATCCCGCTTGAGTTCAAGAACCTCATGCAAAAAGAGATGGAAGCTGAGACGGTCGACTATATCGAATGGAAAACAGGACGCCGCGTTGAGGGCATCATGCTCTCGATAATGAGCTTCACGGGAAAGATTGAGAACACCTTCGCTTCGTCCATCGGCATCGCCATTCTCGGCGTCGTCGGCTATGTCAGCCACACAGAGGGCTCACTGATTCAGAACCACAGCACCAATCTCGCGCTGTTCGCAATGACAACGATAGTCCCCGCAATAGGCTATCTGCTCATGCTCATACCTATACACTTCTATAACATCACCGGCGAAGGACACAGAAAGATGATGTCCGAAATCGCCGAACGCCGCGCATCTATAGCAGCCGAAACTGCCGCCGAGATGCAGAGCGCAGGAGAGACAAAATGAATCCACGCTCGTTTTCATAGCCGATACCCACCACTTACTCGCGCACCCTGTCTGACGGCGGCGAGGCATATGCCTACCGCAGCGAATCGGATCAGAAGTGCCTCGAAGAGACGGGCGAGATAATCGACGCGGCTTTTGAGAAGATACTTGAAGACCCGCCCGCCGCAGTGATGATAGCCGGAGATTTATCCGACGACGGCGAACGCATATGCCACGAGGAGTTCCGCGAAAAGCTGCGCGAGCTTCAAAAGCATGTTCCCGTATATGTCATAACCGCGACGCACGACTGGTGCTGTGACGAGAATCCGCGCAGATTCACGGGCAGCGAAGTCACAAACGACGTTGAGACAGTCCCGCACGAGGAGCTGAGCGAATTCTACCGCGAATTCGGGCTCGACCGCGCGATAAGCTCATACAAGACACATCTCGGCATATACTCATATGTCGCGCAGATTGCCGACGGAGTCCGCCTGCTCGCGCTCAACGACGACCAGAACGGCAAAGGGCGCGCGGGCTACACCCCCGACCACATGGCGTGGGTCGAGGAACAGATACGCAAGGCAAAAGAGGACGGTCAGCTGATGATCGGCATGGAGCATCACCTGCTCATCGCGCACATCCACCCGTTCATCACGAGCGGCCACTGCGTCGGCGACCGCGAAGAGGTTGCCGCGAAATTAGCGGACGCAGGGCTTCGCTATATGTTCGTCGGTCACTCACATATTCAGAGAATAGATACATTTGTATCACCCTCGGGAAATCCGATAACGGAAGTGAACATAGGCTCGCTGTGCGGCTATCCCGCGCCGATAGTCAATGTCACTGTAACGGACGACAACCGCCTGCACATAGTCACGGAGCATCTTGAGAGCTTCGAGGGCGCAGACGACGCGCAGGAGTTTTTGAAAGCGCACGCGGTGCAGATGATAGACCTGCCGCTCAAGGGCATACTCGTTAGCCGCGAAGAGTTCGGCAAAAGGCTCGACGCGCTCGGTGCGAACGGCAAGAAAATATCAGCGCTGCGTCCGATAGCAAAGCCGATTGCAAAGCTGCTGCTCGAATCCGATGTGATGAGCTTCTACAAAAAAGTAAACCGACTGACCTTCGGCAAAATTCTCCGCAAGGAGGACGCCGAGGAGCTCGCGGACATGAAGGTTATCGACATTGTTCACAATGTCCTGCTCTCGTTCCTCGACGGCGGCATGAACAGAGTCGAGAGGGACAGCGCATACTACCGCCTCGTCACCGGGACGATATCGATTCCCTCGCGGATAATGAAAAACAACTCGCTGTTCAGAAAGCTAAACGAGTGCGCCGACGCGATACTCACGGGCAGCGACCCCGACCCCGAGGACGCAATAATATAAAAATACAGGGCTTCCGTTAAAGATCGGAAGCCCTGTTTGAATTTTCTGCTGTCAATGGAAATCCCACGAATCGATATCGGCATAGACATCGTTAATATGATTCGCGTTGCCGTATTTCAGCGTACGCGTGTATATCGCAAGCCCCGAACGGTAGCAAAGCGAGACGAACGGCATATCGGCATTGAACGCATCTATAAATGTGTTCACATCGGACGAGCCTGCGAGAAACGCCGAATACGCAGTGCTCGCGGCGCCCGAAGTGTTGATGCCGTAAGCCACGCTGCCGCCGCTCTTGAGAAGCGGCGAAAGGCTCATATTCTCGGTGAGCTTGACCTCGCCTATATACATATCATATTTGCCGGACGCGACCGCCGAGCGGTAATCATTTTTCGCTCAGCGCGCTGACGGTGACGGAGATTTTGAGCTTTTCGAGCATCTCTTTTATGCTCTGCGCCGCCGCAGATTTGAAGCCGTTGTCTTTGTTGACGACTATCTTGAGAGTGAGCTGATTTTTTTGTTTGCGTCCGCGCGCACGGCATCAATTTTTTTGAAGTATATCCCGCCTCGTCAAGCATCTTTCCCGCCGCTTCGAGGTCGGTTTTGACTGTATAATCTTTGCCGGATATAACATTCCAGTCGGGGTTGAACGGAGTATACGCCGCTTTTGCGTGACCCTGGAACGACTCGTCGGCGAGCTTCGCCCTGTCAATCGCAAGCGCCACCGCCTGACGCACCTTCTCGGATGAGAGCGCGGAGCTGCTCTTGTTGAAAGCGAGATAGACTAAATTATTCATCAGGATATCTGCGACCGACGAGGAATAGCGGGTATAAGAGCCGCCGCGCAGATCGTCAAAAGCGAAGCTTATATTGCCAATGGCGAGGGTATATTTGAGTATACTCAAATCTTTGACATCATAGAGAGTGATGCTCGTTTTCTTCGGCGAGAAGTTGCCGCGCGCGCTGCTCGCTTTGAGATAGCCGACGCCGTTTTCCGAAGAATATGTGTATCTGCCTCTGCCCGCAGCGCCGTCCTCGGTCGAGCCGCCCTTTGTGACAGCAAAGGTCAGACAGTTGACGGCATACGGATCGTCATCGGCGAGAGAAAACACGACGCTGTTCCCGCTGACTTTTGCGCTGCTGAAATTCGCAAGCTGAGTTTTATATGCGGGCGATTTCTTCGCGCTCTCAAACGAGGCGACAACATCGGAAGCCGAGACGCCCGAACCGTCCGAGAACTTTGCAGACGCAAGAGATACCGTCAGGGTTCGACCGCTGCGGCTGTAATTCGACGCGAGAAGCGGCTGAGGATTATAATTTTTGTCGAGGGCAAACAGACCGTCATAGATAAGCGGCATCAGCTGCTGGTTGAGCATACTTGTTGCCGTAAAGGGATTGAGCTTATCGCCTTTTGAATAGGGCAGTTTGAGGGTCTGCACCGCCTCGACCGCCTCGGGCGGCATGGTGGTTGTCTCGTCCCCGCCGTCCTTTTTGTTTGAACAGCCGCTGAATGCGAAAGAAAGCGCAACCGTCAGCACAAGTATCGCCGCCGCGGCGCGGATAATTTTTTTCTTCATACTTATCTCCTCTCGGGGAAGTGTAAAGTTATATAGCTTTACGTTATTTTATCAGATCTTTGATTATCTCGCCCGCCATTATCATGCCTGCAACGGGCGGAACAAACGATATACTCCCGGGCAGTGCCCTGCGTGAAGTCACTTCGGCGGTCTCATTCGGCTTTATCGGCTGCTCGGGTGACCAGACGACTTTCAGGTGACTTATGCCTCTGACCTTCAGCTCGCGGCGCATCACGCGGCACAGCGGACAGACCGAAGTTTTTGTGATATCAGAGACCCGAAAAAGCGTCGGGTCGAGCTTATTTCCCGTGCCCATGCACGATATCAGCGGTATCCCCCTTCTCTGCGATTCGATGGCTAACGACAGTTTTGCCTGAACGGTATCGACCACGTCAGCCATATAGTCATAGCGGTTCTCGAAGAAATCCGCAGAATTCTCTTCGAGATAGAACCCGTCGATAATATTCACCTTGCAGTCGGGATTTATATCTTTTATTCTCGCCGCCGCGACCTGAGTTTTTTTCATGCCGACCGTTGAAGAGAGGGCGTATAGCTGGCGGTTGATGTTGGTAATCGCAACCTCGTCATTGTCGATAACGGTCAGCTCGCCGACTCCTGCGCGGGCGAGTGCCTCAACAGTATAAGAGCCGACGCCACCGAGTCCGAACACCGCGACATGGCAGCGGCTCAGCTTTTCGACCGACTCCCCGCCTATGAGCATTTCACTTCTTGAAAAGCGCGAAAGATCCAAAACATCTGCCTCCGGTAGTTTCTTATGGGATTATTGTACACCATGGGCGAAGATTTTGCAATTTTTATTGATAAAAGCGCGGTTGCGGTGTTTTTTTGTCCGCCAGAGGTTATAATTAAATGAATATCAATCAAAATAAAGGATGTCATTTGAAATGAAATTAGGAATAGTAGGTCTGCCGAACGTCGGCAAGAGCACACTTTTCAACGCCATCACAAACGCGGGCGCGCAGTCCGCGAACTATGCGTTCTGCACCATCGAGCCGAATGTCGGCGTGGTCGCAGTGCCGGACGAGCGGTTGGACAAGCTCGCCGAGATGTATCACCCGGACAAGATAACTCCCGCAACGATTGAATTCGTTGACATAGCGGGTCTTGTGCGCGGCGCATCGAGAGGCGAAGGTCTCGGCAACAAGTTCCTCTCGCACATAAGAGAGGTCGACGCGATAATACATGTTGTTCGCTGCTTCGAGGACGACGACATTGTCCATGTTGACGCGACTATCGACCCGAAGCGAGACATCGAGACGATAAACCTCGAGCTCATCCTCTCCGACCTCGAGATGGTCGAGCGCAGGATAGACAGGGTCGCAAAGCAGGCGAGAAACGATAAATCCGCAGCCGCCGAGCTCGAGTTCCTCAAGAGACTCAAAACCGAGCTTGAGAGCGAAGTGCCCGCGAGAAACGTCGAGTGCGACGAGAACGAGCGCGAATTTTTGGCTCAGATCGCCCTGCTCACCGCGAAGCCGGTAATATATGCCTGCAACATGAGTGAAAACGATTTTGCAAACAATATTGATACAAACCGCCACTATCTTGCGGTCAAAGAAATAGTCGCCGCAGAGGGCTCGGAAGTTCTGCCGATCTGCGCGGAGCTTGAGGCTGAGATAGCCTCGCTCGAAAAAGAGGAGCGCGAGATGTTCCTGACCGATCTCGGAATCGAGAAAGGCGGACTTGATCTGCTCGTTCAGCGCAGCTATCACCTGCTCGGTCTTATCTCATATCTGACCGCCGGCAAGCCCGAGGTCAGAGCCTGGACAATAACCCGCGGCACAAAGGCACCCCAGGCGGCAGGAAAGATTCACTCCGACTTTGAGCGCGGATTCATACGCGCCGAGGTCATAAGCTTCGACGATCTCATCGCCTGCGGTTCGCTGACCGCCGCAAAGGAAAAGGGTCTTGTCCGCAGTGAGGGCAAGGAATATGTCATGAATGACGGCGATGTCGTGCTGTTCAGATTCAATGTGTAAAAGGAGTTAATTATGGCTGAGGACAACAACATTCTTGATTTTTATCCCGACGGCGAGGAGGATTCCTGCGCCGAGGACAGCTACGTTACTCTCGTTGACGACGAGGGCAACGAGGTTGAGATGTCGGTAGTCGACATAGTCGAGCACAAGGGCGAAAATTATGTCATTCTCCTGCCCGTTGAAAACATCGAATCGGGCGACATGCAGTTCGCCGTGATGAAGATCGAATACGACGAGGAGACCGACGAATACACCTATGTGACCGGCAACGAGCCGGAATACGACGAGGTTTTCATTGAGTTTCGTGAGAGACTCGAACAGGAGCTGAGCATCATTGGCGATGACGGTGACGAGTTAGACAGCGAAAACGACATCGATCATTTCGACGAGGACAACTGATAAAATAACAAGCAAAAGCCGCCCGACTGTAATAAATACAGCCGGGCGGCTTAATTTTTATATCAATCCGAGCTTTTTGAACGCGTTATAGAGCCCGTTTGAATTTATATCGTCGGTCACCATATCGGCGGCCGCGCGCAGAGCCGGAGTTCCGTTGCCCATGGCGACTCCGAAAGAGGCGAAGTCCATCATCTCAAGATCGTTGTCGCCGTCGCCGAAGGCTATTGTCGCGCTCTGGGGCGCGTCAAAGCGGCGCAGTATCTCCGCCATGCCGGTAGCTTTGGTGTATCTGCTGTCTGTCACCTCGCCGCAGCGGTCGCCCATGCTGCCGAAGCTGTATCGCACGACGCTGAACCTGTCCCCGAGGTCGGCGGCAACATCGGAAAGCCCTTTCGGTGCTCCGTAATATATGAGCTTTTCGGCAACCGTAAGTTCAGGCACACTCTCGACTATTTTTGTCATGCCGAAGAGCGAATCTATCTTGCCGCGGTCGATGCCGTCGGCGAGATAATGCTCAACTATCGCGTCCCCGCACCACTTTTCGAGCATCAGCGTATGCTCTGTCTGCACGCAATACGGAGTGTGCGCGGCGGTGAAATAATTTGCAAGAAAGGTTATATATTCTTTTGAAAAGCAGTGCTGAGCTATGCACTCGCCGTCTGCCATAACATATGCGCCAGATGAGCATACCGCGCCGTCGAACTCCACCTTTTCGAGAAGCCACGGATATATCTGCGAACGCTGTCTGCCAGTGCAGACGAATAGCTTATGTCCGTTTGATTTTGCGGTTTCCAGTGCCTTGAGCGCTGAGTCGGCGAGCTTGCCCTGAAAGTCGACAAGCGTTCCGTCTATATCAAGAAAAATATATTTGCAGTCCATGCATTTCCTCCGAAAGCGTTTTCATTATGATAGCACAACCCGCGCTTTTTGTCCATTGCCGATTGAAAAAGCCGGTGCGTTTATAGTATAATCTTTTACACAGGGAATTTACAAGGCGGTGAAAAGCATGACTGATATCGAACACGCAAAACAGCTTCTTACAGGCGAGGGATACACCTGCGTCATTTGCAGGGGCAATGACATACACACGAGCGAAAAGCGCGGAGTCGCGCCGCTCATTGAGCTTTTAGACAGCAATATTGATGTCCGCGGATATTCCGCCGCAGATAAGACGATCGGCAAAGCGGCGGCGATGCTGTTCGTATTGCTCGGCGTCGGCGAAATATATGCCGTAGTTATGAGCCGAAGCGCCAAAAAGATTCTTGACGGGCACGGGATAAAATATTCCTGCGGCGAAGAGGTCGAATATATAATAAACCGCAAAAAAGACGGCATGTGCCCGATGGAAAAGGCGGTTATGGACATTGACGACCCCGCCGAGGCTCCGAGAAAAATAAAAGAAACTATCGAAAAAATGAGAAAGGGCGGCTGACATGAAGCTTCATTACATGGGCAAGTTCAACCTCGACCCGGACAGCCTGCCGCAGGCGGAGCACAAGCCCGGCGCGGTGGAGTTCAAAGAGGCGGACAGCATGAAAAAATTGTCCGTTATCGCGAACACCGTCGCCTGCATAATACTCGTCATTCTCGGCGTGGCGGCGTTCTTCAGAATTGTTCCCGTTGCAGAACCAAAATCCGCGACAATCACCTGGTTTGCGGCGCTCCTCGGCTCTATAGTGATAATCTTCCCGCACGAGCTGCTCCACGCCGCCTGCTTCAAAAAAGACGTGTATCTTTACACAAATCTCAAGCAGGGCATGCTATTTGTTATCGGCACGGAGACGATGAGCAAGGGCAGGTTCATATTCATGTCGATGCTCCCGAACATAATTTTCGGCATTGTCCCCTATGTTATCGGCATGATTTTCCCGAAGTTTATATTCATGACCATGTTCGGCATGATCTGCACGAGCATGGGCGCGGGCGACTACTACAATGTTTTCAACGCCATACGGCAAGTGCCGAAGAACGGAAGAGTCTATATGTCCGGCATGCGGTCGTATTGGTATGTGGAGGAATGAGTTAATCGCACCCGCTGACAGTTTCGTTATCCTCACATATTACAAAATAACCGTTAAAACCACCGACTCCAAGCGCCTGCGAGCAGCACTCGGAGCCGGTGATTTTTATGTAGGAGTATAAAGTGGTTATCAATATTAATCAGAGGCATCTTTCGACATGCACACAATGCCGACAGCTGCGTAAAGTGACACAAGAAAGAACTCATCAAAGAAAAGTATATCAAGACTCATCCACGGCAGAACTGTTCCGACGCACATCAGCTCCGCATATTTCCAATCCGTTTTTGTGTTTTCCGCAGATTTAAATATGTCTTTTAAAAAGAAATACATCCACGCCGCAATCAGAGGGAGTCCTATCAATCCAAACTGAAAAACACCCTGTATAACCGTGTTGTGAGAAGCTCGTCCTTTTATTATCACCGGGGAGTATCCCTCTCCCAACAGTGTAACATCTATGTTTTCTAAAAATTCATTTATATAGTTTTTCCAAATATCGGTGCGCCCCGTTGTCAGCTGAGAAACATTTGCCGCATAAGCAAATCTGTCGTCGATTATTTGCAGCAGTTCTTTGAACACTGACGACGAAATGAATATTCCTCCCGCGCAAATGAGTCCTACGAACATTCTCACTCTGCTGTTTCCTCTTCCGCCTTTTTCCATGAGAACCGGTATCCAGAACAAGAAGAGGCACGCCAGCACAACAACAAACATCTTTGACGCGGAAAGCATTCCGCAATACAGAAGCAAAACTGCTGCAATAATAAGCACAGCCTGCCTCAGTCTATCCTTTTCGCGGCTCAGAAGCATCAGGATTCCGGCAAGACATGCCGTGATATGCGCAGAGTAGAAATTAGGATCTCCGTAATATCCCGAGAGTCTGGTTATTGTCAGATATGAGTCAACAGTAATATACTGAGCTATGTTATGAAACACGACAAGCTGCTGCGCAGACAGAGCCGCCGTAATTATTCCGAGCGCAAAAAACACGGTTGTGTCGCCGAATGAATCGCAACTTACACATTTTGTGATACACGGAAGAAGCAGGAGCATCATTATAAAAAACAGATAGGAATTGGTTATCTCATTTCCCTGCACCATTTTGGCAACCGCTGTCAGAATTGCTATCAGAGCCGTAAGCACTATTTGATAAATGTTCAGCGTCATTTTATTTTTTGATCAGAGCTACAAAGCAGGAAACAAGCAGCATAACAGTAAAAAATTGATATTCCGCCTTTGTAAAATTTCATCAACGGGCTCCACGGAAGAAAGTACAGCAAAACCGGAAGAATTTTTTGCTTTCATGCATGCCCAGATGCATATGCCGACAGTTCCGGCAAAAAAGGCTGCTATAAGCAGCATATTGCCGAATTATCTGGCCGACACATATGAGCACCGG
>ENA-OQET01001164-OQET01001164.1-human-gut-metagenome-genome-assembly--contig:-NODE-1164-length-12095-cov-4.012116_pt1 | contig 12095 bp, 13 predicted proteins | sample MGYA00242800_ERZ504645 | MGnify/ENA primary metagenome ERZ504645 (study PRJEB26092, sample SAMD00036308) | human gut metagenome | host: Homo sapiens | study: EMG produced TPA metagenomics assembly of... | reverse complement strand
TTGGTACAGTTGTAGAAGGTACAGTTGGAAAATATCATGCCATATGGAGCATTTGTTGATATCGGTGATGGAATCAGTGGATTAGTTCATATTTCACAGTTAAGCCAGAAGAGAGTTAAAATCTCCAGAAGAAGTTGTGAAAGAAGGAGATGCTGTTACAGTTAAGATCATTAAAGTCGCAAATGGAAAAGTAAGTTTAAGTATCAAAGCATTAGAAGATGATAAAGAAGCAGCTAAGAAAGCAGAAGAAACTGGTGTGGAATACACAGAAGATGCAGCTGGAACAAGTCTTGGTGACTTACTTGCAAATATCAAATTATAGGAAGGAACATATATGGCAGGATCAGGTTTTGGCACAAATTTTCGAATTACAACATGGGGGGAAACTCATGGTGCAGGCGTAGGTGTCGTGGTAGATGGATGTCCGGCTGGATTACCTCTTGAGAGAGAAGATGTTCAGAAATATCTGGACCGCAGAAAACCAGGGCAGTCAAAGTATACAACACAGAGAAAAGAAGGAGATCAGGTTGAGATTCTTTCTGGTATCTTCGAAGGAAGAACAACAGGGACTCCAATCTCCATGGTTGTATATAACAAGGATCAGAGGTCTAAAGATTACAGCAATATCAAAGATATTTACCGTCCAGGACATGCAGATTTTACATTTGACATGAAATATGGATTCAGAGATTACCGCGGTGGCGGCAGATCTTCTGGACGAGAGACGATCGGACGTGTAGCAGCAGGAGCTGTAGCAGCGAAAGTTTTGAAAGAACTGGGAATTGAGATCAAAGCTTATGCAAAAGCGATCGCCGGAATTGAAGTATCTAAGGATCATTTTGACTTTGCGGAGATGAATAACAATCCATTTAACATGCCAGATAAAGAGGCAGCAAAACTTGTACAGGAGAAAGCAGACCAGATGATCAAAGAGATGGATTCCATCGGTGGTATCATTGAATGTCAGATCACAGGAATGCCAGTTGGAATCGGGGAAACCGTTTTTGATAAACTGGATGCAGAACTTTCGAAAGCCATTATGTCCATTGGATCAGTAAAAGGCTTCGAGATCGGAGATGGATTTGAGGCTGCCAACCTGCGAGGGTCAGAGAATAATGATGATTTTATCTGTGTTGATGGGAAGGTAGCAAAAGAGACAAATCATTCTGGAGGAGTTCTTGGAGGAATGAGTGATGGAAGTGCGATCGTATTCCGTGCAGCCATCAAACCGACACCATCGATCGCACAGACACAGAAGACAGTCAATCGTGATCTTGATAATGTAGAGATTGAAATTCATGGCCGTCATGATCCAATGATTGTGCCAAGAGCTGTAGTTGTGGTAGAATCAATGGCAGCTGTTACGATTCTTGATGGAGTTTTAAAGAATCTTGGTGCAACAATGGATAATATTAAGAAAATTTATGGTGAATAAGAATGTATGAATTAATCAAAAAAAGACGGAAGAGCAAAAAAGAGGCCGTTTAACAACGGTCCATGGTGTGATCGAAACACCAGTATTTATGAATGTCGGGACTGTGGCAGCGATCAAAGGTGCAGTCAGTACAGATGATCTCAAAGATATTGGAACACAGGTGGAGTTATCTAATACATATCATCTGCATGTAAGAACAGGAGATAAGCTGATCAAGGAATTTGGAGGGCTGCATAAGTTTATGCACTGGGACCGCCCAATCCTTACAGATTCTGGCGGATTTCAGGTGTTTTCATTGGCGAAGCTTCGTAAGATCAAAGAAGAAGGCGTTTCTTTTGCTTCTCATATTGATGGAAGAAAGATTTTCATGGGACCAGAAGAAAGTATGCAGATCCAGTCAAACTTAGGATCAACGATCGCGATGGCATTTGACGAATGTCCGCCACATCCTGCAACAAGAGAGTATATGCAGAATTCTGTTGATCGTACAACAAGATGGTTGAGACGATGCAAAAAAGAGATGGACCGCTTAAATTCTCTGGAAGATACAGTCAATCCACATCAGATGTTATTTGGGATCAATCAGGGTGGAACATTTGAAGATATCCGAATCGAACACGCCAAAGAGATTTCCAAGATGGATCTAGATGGATATGCATTAGGTGGACTTGCGGTTGGAGAAACACATGAAGAGATGTACAATATCCTTGAAAAGACAGTGCCATATCTGCCAGAAGATAAACCAACTTACCTGATGGGGGTTGGAACACCGGTGAATATTTTAGAAGCAGTTGACCGTGGAGTTGATTTCTTTGATTGTGTATATCCAACAAGAAATGGCCGTCATGGACATGTATATACGAATCAGGGAAAACTTAATATGTTCAATAAAAAATACGAACTGGACCATCGTCCGATCGAAGAAGGATGCCAGTGCCCAGCCTGTAGAAGTTACAGCAGAGCCTATATCCGACATCTTTTAAAAGCAAAAGAAATGCTAGGAATGAGATTATGTGTCTTGCATAACTTGTATTTTTATAATACAATGATGAGTGAGATTCGTCAGGCAATCGAAGAAGGCAATTATAAGGAATACAAGAAACGTAAGATCGATGGCATGATGAACCAGTAATCTTATTAGAAAGATGGAGGAAGAAAATGGATCAGGTTACAATGACAATTCTAATGTTGGTTGTTTGTTTTGGATTAATGTACTTTTTAACGATCAGACCACGAAGAAAAAAGAAGAGAATTAAAACAGATGATGGAAACTCTGGAAGTTGGAGACAGCGTGTTGACAACAAGCGGATTTTACGGAGTTGTTGTAGATAAAGTTGATGAAACAACGATCATTGTTGAATTTGGTAACGACAAACATTGCCGTATCCCAATGGAGAAATCAGCAATCCAGGCAATGGAAAAAGCGAATGCATCATCATCTGAAGAATAAGATGAATATTTGATCAAAAGAAAAGAATCTGAGACAGAGAATAGTATCTGTATTTCAGATTCTTTTTTTGTTTCTTAATATTAATTCATCAGATCATCAATCAAATGATCTGGGACAAATAACGGTCCGCGTCCGGTTCCGATTTCGATATCTGGTTTATTCGTTCCATGGAAGTCTGATCCTCCAGTTGCAAGAAGATCATATTCTTTCTGCCATTGGCGAAGTTTTGTGATCTGGCCGATATGATGGGAAGAATGATAAACTTCGATTCCTGCGAGCCCTTCTTCTTTCAGATCATGAATGAGATGTTTGGTATCTTCATTTGAGAATTTATATAAAAAGTGGATGTGCAAGAACCGGAATTCCGCCAGCATCAAGGATTAATCTTAAGCAATCTTTTGGATCAAAAAATTGGTTTTGGACATAATATTTACACTTTTCACCAAGATATTTGGAAAAAATGCCTGATCCATGGAAGAACAAATGCCTTCTGAGATCAAAGTTCTTGCAAAGTGAGCTCGTGTGATCACAGTATGAGGATCACCATTTTGCAGTTTTTCAAGCGTGATCGGATAACCGTCTTTTTGAAAGAGTTCGATCATATCAAGATTTCTCTGAAACCGTTTGTCGCGGAGCATGTTGAGCGTTTGATTTAACTGCTGATCCTTATAATTGATTCCGTATCCTAATACATGAATCTCACGATGAAGTGCATCACATGAAATTTCAATTCCAGGAATGAATTTCAGATCATCTGGAAGATCCATAGCAAGAATTTCCGGAATTCCATCGACAGTATCATGATCTGTTAGAGAAAATCCATATAATCCTTTTGCTATCACTTTTTGAACAATCTGTTTTGGCGTAAAAGTTCCATCGGAACAAGTAGAATGTATATGAAGATCGATCATAGGAAAACTCCTTTCGTATTTTTAATGTCAGTTTATCACAAAAAGGTATAGATTCAAAATACCAGTCATAGATTAAATAGAAAAAGGAGCAATTGTTATGGACATGGGGAAAAAGGGACTCTATATGATACAAAGTCTGGTATTTGCCTACATTGCCACAGGAATTTTATTGTGTCTTCTTGCATTTATCATCTATCAAAGCAATGCAGGAATGAAGATTGCGAATCTTGGAATCACACTTACATATATTCTTGCATCTGTTTTTGCTGGCATGCTGATCGGAAGTAAGATCGGAAAAAAGAAGTTTTTATGGGGATTTGCAGCAGGAATGTTATACTTTATGATCTTGACTTTGATCTCGTGGATTTTTCAAAAAAATATCGTTCTGTTTTTCCACAGAAAGGATCACAGCATGTTTCTTATGTATTGCAGGAGGAACTTTAGGTGGAATGCTTGCTATTTGAAAATGAATATGATACAATATAGCAAGTTATTTTATGAGAATTAGGAGGACGATAAGATGAAACATATTAAAACTCTGACAAATAAAACATTACAGAACACAGTGAAAAAAGGTGGATGCGGTGAATGTCAGACATCTTGCCAGTCAGCATGTAAAACATCTTGTACAGTAGGTAACCAGACCTGCGAACACAGCAAATAGTCAAATCGAACAAAGACTTTGTGCTTGAGGCGTTCCTTGTGGGCCGCCTCATTTTTTCGATGAAAGAAAATAACAAATAAAGGGAGAAAGAAACAATGGTTCACCAGTATAAAAATAATGGATATAACATGGTCCTTGATGTAGCAAGTGGATCTGTCCATGTGGTTGATGACCTGACATATGAGGTGATTGCTTTATATGAGGATCATACATTAGAAGAGATCATCAAAGAATTATCATCCTGGGATGAGAAAGATGTCAAAGAATCTTATGGAGAAGTTACAGAATTAAAAGATGCAGGTGTATTATTTACAGAAGACTGTTATGAAGAATACATTTGTGGATTCAAAGACAGACCAACAGTTGTAAAGGCACTCTGTCTTCATATTGCGCATGATTGTAACCTTGCCTGCCGATACTGTTTCGCAGAAGAAGGAGAATACAAGGGAAGACGTGCATTAATGAGTGCTGAAGTCGGTAAGAAAGCATTAGATTTTCTTGTAGAGAATTCAGGAAACCGTAGAAATCTGGAAGTTGATTTCTTTGGTGGAGAGCCTTTGATGAACTTTGATGTAGTGAAAGAGATCGTTGCATATGGACGTTCTTTGGAAGAAACACATGATAAGAAGTTCCGTTTTACATTGACAACAAATGGTGTATTACTAAACGATGATATCATGGAATTTGCCAATAAAGAGATGGATAACGTTGTATTAAGTGTGGATGGAAGAAAAGAAGTTCACGATTACATGAGACCATTCCGTAATGGAAAAGGAAGCTATGATTTTATTATCGACAAATTCAAGAAATTTGCAGACAGCAGAAACCAGCAGAAATATTATGTAAGAGGAACTTTTACACATCATAACTTAGATTTCTCAAAAGACGTTATGCATTTAGCAGATGCAGGATTCGAACAGATTTCTGTAGAACCTGTTGTGGCACCGGATACAGCAGATTATGCGATCACAGAAGAGGATCTTCCAATTCTGATGGATGAATATGATCTTCTTGCAAAAGAGATGATCAAAAGAGAGAAGGAAGGAAAAGGATTTACCTTCTTCCACTTTATGATCGACTTAACAGGAGGGCCATGTGTTGCAAAACGTTTATCCGGATGTGGTTCAGGAACAGAATATCTTGCAGTGACTCCATGGGGAGATTTATATCCATGCCATCAGTTTGTAGGAGAAGAAGACTTCTTAATGGGTAATGTTTACGAAGGAGTCAAGAAAGATGAGATCGTCAAAGAATTCAAGGCATGTAATGTATACTCCAAAGAAGAATGTAAAAAATGTTTTGCAAGATTCTATTGCAGTGGTGGATGCAGTGCAAACTCTTATAACTTTAACGGTACGATCGATGGAACTTATGAGATCGGATGTAAATTAGAGCGCAAGAGGGTAGAATGTGCATTAATGGTAAAGGCAGCATTGGCATTAGAAGGGGAGACGGAGAATGAAGAAGCGTAATAGCAGTGGCAAGTATATTGCAGGGCTTATTTTACTGATCGCTTTGTGTGTATTTGGAGCATTTATCACAACCAAGGGAATCACAAAGAAGAAGATCGGTCGAGCAAGCAATATCGAACTTGGATTAGACCTTGCAGGTGGAGTTAGTATTACATATGAAGTAGATGGCAAGAATGTATCTGATAGTGATATGAAAGATACTGTATACAAACTTCAGAAGCGTGTAGAAGGGTACAGTACAGAAGCAGAAGTTTATCAGGAAGGAAAAGATCGTATCAATATCGAGATTCCTGGAGTAACAGATGCAAACAAGATTTTAGATGAGCTTGGTAAACCAGGAACACTTTCTTTTGCTGTCCAGAAACAGGTAAAAGTAAAGAAGAATGGAAAAACAACGACACAGACAACATTAGATACTGTATTGACAGGTCAAAATGTTAAGAAAGCCAAAGCTGTAACTAATCAGAATCAGACAACTGGTAAGAAAGAATATTTAGTTGCACTTGAATTTGATGCTAAGGGAACAAAGGCATTTGCGAAAGCTACAAAAGCCAATATTGGAAAACCAATTTATATTATCTATGATAATCAGGTGATCAGTGCCCCAAATGTACAGGAAGCGATCACAAAAGGAGAATGTACGATCGATGGTATGGAAAGTTATGAAGCAGCAGAGAATTTAGCTTCATCAATTCGAATCGGTTCCTTACCAGTGAAATTAAACGAATTACGTTCTAACGTAGTATCTGCAAAATTAGGAGTGAATGCGATCCAGACAACGGTCAAAGCAGGAGTCATCGGATTTGTACTGGTATGCTTGATCATGATCGCATTTTATGCAGTGCCTGGTATGATTGCGTGTGTGGCACTTGCAATCTATATGCTGATGATGTTATTAGCACTGAATGGATTTAATGCAACACTGACATTGCCGGGACTTGCAGGTATCATCCTCGGTATCGGTATGGCAGTTGATGCAAACGTTATTATTTATGCCAGAATTCAGGAAGAGATCGGGGCAGGAAAGAGTACAGGAGCAGCGATCAAATCTGGATTCGGAAAGGCAGCATCAGCGATCATCGATGGTAACGTTACAACATTGATCGCAGTATTAGTTTTATGGTTTAAAGGATCAGGAACGGTCAAAGGATTTGCTCAGACACTTGGAATGAGTGTATTGATCTCTATGTTTACAGCGCTTGTGATCAGCCGATTCCTTGTATATGCGGCATATCATTTTGGACTTCGCGACAAGAAATGGTATGGAAAACCAAGAACGATTAAAACAAGAGATTTTGTCCGTACAGGTAAGAAATACGTTGCAGTTGCAGGTGTGATCATTTTGATCGGACTTGCTGCACTTCCAATGAATCGAAGCAAGATTGGATCAATCTTGAATTATGATCTGGAATTCTCAGGTGGTACAGCATCTACGATCACATTCAAGGATGACCAGAAAGTCAATGATTCTCTGGAAAAACAGGTTGTGAAAGCTTACGAGAAAGTCAGCAAGTCAACCTCTGTTCAGAGTCAGAAAGTAAAGCAAACAATCAGATGGTTGTAAAAAGTGTAGAATTGAATCTGAGCCAGAGAAAACAGATCGAAAATACATTAAAGAAAGATTATAAAGTAAAATCTGTAACAACAGAGAATATCAGTTCAACGATCAGTAATGAAATGCAGAGAGATGCATTTATTTCCGTTGTGATCTCAGCGATCTGTATGCTGATCTACATTGCGATCCGATTCAAAGACGTGAAGTTTGGATCCAGTGCGATCATCGCATTGATCAATGACGTATTGGTCGTATTTGCAGCATATTCTGTTGGAAGATTATCTGTTGGTGGAACATTTATCGCATGTATGTTAACAATCATTGGATATTCTATCAACTCAACGATCGTTATCTTTGACCGTATCCGTGAGAATCTGAAACTTCAGACGATCCGGACAAGAGATGATATCAAAGCACTTGTAAATCAGAGTATTTCAAGTACATTGGTTCGTACGATCAATACAAGTTTGACAACATTTGTTATGGTGTTAGCGTTATTCATCTGCGGAGTATCTTCCCTAAGAGAATTTGCATTAGCATTGATGGTTGGTGTCATCGGAGGAGCATTCTCTTCTGTATTCTTAACTGGACCACTTTGGTATATGATGAAGACGCGAATTGGATCAGAATGTGATCAAAGAAAATCAGGCAGCCAAGTCAAGCACAGCAGAGAAGATCACAGCAAATCCAACGCAGAAAAAGAAAGAAATAAACATTCAAAAGAGTATTCAGTAAATACTGGATGCTCTTTTTTATGAAAAATGGAGTAAGATGATGGAACAGTGGTATCTGTATAAGAAAAAGGCTAATTTAATCAGATTGGAGAAAATTTAACATAGATCCAGTGATCGCACGGCTGATCCGCAACAGGGATGTGGTTGGGGATGAACAAATACAGCAGTATCTGTATGGAGAACTTTCAGATATTTCAGATCCTTTTTGATGAAAGGTGTCAAAGAAGGAGTTGAGATTTTGAAGCAAAAGGTACAAGAAGGGAAAACGATCCGTATTATTTCAGATTATGATGTAGATGGAGTTGTCTCAAAATTACATTTTGTGGAAAGCGATTCATGATCTTGGTGGAAAGATTGATTTTCAGATTCCAGACCGCATGAAAGATGGCTATGGAATTAATGAAAATATCATTGAAAAAAGCAGTGGAAGACCAGATTGATACGATCCTTACCTGTGATAATGGGATTGCAGCAGCAGATGCAGTTGCATACGGCAAAGAACATGGACTGACAATGATCATTACGGATCATCATGATGTGCCATTTGATACCGATGAAGCAGGAATGAGAAAAGAGGTTCTTCCACCAGCAGATGTAGTGATCAATCCAAAGCAAGAAGCATGCAATTATCCGTATCCGTTACTTTGTGGAGCAGGAGTGGCTTTTCAGTTTATGAGGGCATTTTATCAGGCAATGGAAGAAGATGAAAGCCAATTGGAAGAGTTGTTATCCATGCTTGCGATCGCGACTGTTTGTGATGTGGTAGATCTGACAGGAGAAAACAGAATCTTTGTCAAAGAAGGATTACGCCGAATCAAAGATACACAAAATATCGGGTTGAAAGCATTGCTGAATGTGCATGATCTGATGGATAAACAGATACAGTCTTATGCACTAGGATTTATTGTTGGACCATGTATCAATGCGAGCGGACGTTTGGAATCTGCCGAAAAAGCATTGAATCTATTTCTGGAAGAAGATGAAGAGAAGGCAAAACAGACAGCAGAAGAATTAAAAGAACTAAATGATCTTCGGAAAACCATGACAGAAAATGGTGTAAAAGAGGCACTGGGACAGGCGTTCGAATATGAAGCAAAAGGAGATAAAGTGCTTGTATTATATCTTCCAGAATGTCATGAAAGTATTGCAGGTATCATAGCAGGAAGGATCAAGGACCGCTTAAATCATCCAGTATTTGTCTTAACAGATGCAAAAGAAGGAATCAAAGGTTCTGGACGTTCCATCGAAGGATATTCCATGTTTGAAGAGATGATGAAAGTCAAAGAGGTGTTCACAAAGTTTGGGGGACATCCAATGGCCGCAGGATGTTCTTTGGAAAAAGAAAAATTACAGGAATTCCGCAAAAAGATCAATGAGAACTGTACCCTTGAGAAAAAAGATTTTTGCAAAGAAAGTACAGATTGATATTGATATGCCAGTTGATTATATTACCATGGATCTGATCCATCAGTTATCTGTTTTAGAGCCATTTGGAAAAGAAAATAAAAAACCATTATTTGCACACAGAAAGTTAAAAGTGGAACGTGTGAATGTTTTTGGAAAAAATAGAAATGTGATAAAATTAGCATTAAAGAGTAGTCAGGGAACTAGGATTGATGGTATGATTTTTGAGGATGAAGATGAATTTCGAGAGAAAATGGGAACATCAAAGTATATCACATGTACATATTATCCAGTGATCAATGAGTATCAGGGATATAAAAGTCTTCAGATCAACATTCAAAATTATTTTTTTGTGGAGGAGTAGCATGAGTAAGATAAAATTAGTAGCAATGGATCTAGATAATACACTCTTAGACAGCGAGAAACAGATTTCAAAACACACAGAAGAAGTTCTAAAAGAAGCGATCAGAAGGGGTGTTTATATAGTTCCAGCAACAGGACGTATTTTTAAAGCGATTCCAGAATTTTTAAGAGATATTCCAGGCGTTCGATATGCAGTTTGCTGTAACGGGGCAACTGTTTATGATCAGAAAGAAGATAAGATCATATATACAAATCATCTACCAAAAGAAACGGTATTTTCGTTGTTTGATATTTTGGAAAAATATCATTGTACACGTGATATTTATCAGAATGGGCAAGGGTATATGGAACGATGCTATTTTGACCATCTTGCAGAGTATGGTGTATCAGATCATGTATTAAAACTTGTGAGAGATACAAGACTGCCACTGGATAATCTGCGAAAGTACATTGAAGAGCATCCGTTGGGAATTGAGAAGATCAATGTATTTTTTGATGATATGGAAGAGCGGGAAACTGCAAGACAAGAATTAATCGAGAAAAATATTGCGAGTGTATCAAGTTCTCTGGGAAATAACATCGAAATAAATCAGATTGGATGTGATAAAGGAGATGGACTTTTATATCTGGCAGAGCAAATTGGACTATCTATGGATGAAGTGATGGCATGTGGAGATGCAGGAAATGATACTATGATGATCAAAGCTGTAGGAATCGGTGTTGTTATGGAAAATGGACAACCTGATCTGAAAGAGATCGCAGACTTTGTGACAAAGACAAATAATGAAGATGGTGTTGCATATGCAATTGAAAAATTAGTCTTTGAAGCATAAGATGTGAAAAAAATGTGAACATGGATCATGACCATTCATTTTTATTGACGAGGGTATCCAAAGTGATATAATAAGTATGTTTAAATAGTTAGGGGGAACAATGAAAGATGAGAAAAACACGTAAAACAGCAGCTGTAGTAGCTCTGTATACGTTTTTGATGCTTGGATCAGTGTCTGTGGTCAGAGCAGATCAGCCAGTCACAAGAGAGCAAATAAGCAGTGAACAGACTGAGACCAAGACAGATTCTTCTGCCCAGACGACAGAAAGTGAAGCAACGACAGAGACAACAACACAGACGACTCAGGCAAAGCCGACAACGGAAGCAACAACGCATACGCATACAGCGGCGACGACGCATACAACGGCTGTAGCAACACATACAAAGAAACATACAGCAACAACGCATACAAAGAAACAAAAGACAAAGTCTGACCAAGATAAGAAGAAAGATAAAAAAGGTAAGAAAAAAGACAAGAAAGATAAAAAATCTATCATTCCAAAAGTATATAATGACCATAGTCTTGAGATGAAAGATAAGAAAGAGACGATACAGGGATTTATTTATTTTAATCAGGCAGATGCAGCATGGAATGACAATGGATATCAGATCAAAAGCAGTGGATGCGGACCAAGCGCTATGGCAGTTTGTATCAGTTCGCTGACGAATAAATGGGTAACTCCAGTTGATACAACAGTATGGGCATATAAGAATGGCTATTACAGTAGTGCTGGAGCAAGTCATGAGATGGTTCCAGCACTGGCACAACAGTATAAACTGGAATGTCATGGACTTGGAAGTGATGTCAGCAAGGTTAGAGATGCATTGAAGAAGAAGCATCCAGTAGTAGCACTGATGGGACCAGGATATTTTACGAAGAAAGGTCATTTTATCGTATTGGTTGCGATCGATGATAATGATCAGGTAACGGTTGCAGATGTTGGAAGCAGACAGCGTACACAGTACAAATATCCACTAAAAGAAGTGATCGCACAGACGAAGTCAGCATCAGCAGGAGGTCCATGCTGGGAGATTTATTCTGATCAAAAGATATCTGCGAAGGCTGATAAGAAGGCAAAGCAGCTGAAGGCTGAGAAGAAATACAGAAGCAAAGAATTTAAAGCAATGTATAATGAGATCAAGTCAGTATTGCAGAAGAATTATCAGTTAGCGGTTCCACTAAAGAAAGGAACACTAGTTAGTGAAGAACAGTTTGTTACGATCACATCCTTAGGAATCAACGATAAAGTTTCCGTAATGGATGCGAGCAAGAAG
>ENA-OQET01001161-OQET01001161.1-human-gut-metagenome-genome-assembly--contig:-NODE-1161-length-12110-cov-2.451473_pt1 | contig 12110 bp, 10 predicted proteins | sample MGYA00242800_ERZ504645 | MGnify/ENA primary metagenome ERZ504645 (study PRJEB26092, sample SAMD00036308) | human gut metagenome | host: Homo sapiens | study: EMG produced TPA metagenomics assembly of... | reverse complement strand
GCTCTGCCATGCTGTCTGAACCATGCAAGCCTAAATAAAAAAGCTCCCGCGTATCCAACGATACTGCGGGAGTTTTTTAAAATCCTGATTTTAGTGCTTCACAAAGTCACGCACAAGCGCCTGCAGCAGGTCATCACGGTCGATGCGGCGGATGATGGCGCGGGCATTCTTGTAGGTCGTGATGTAGGTCGGGTCCTCCGACAGAATGTAGCCGACAAGCTGATTGATGGGGTTGTAGCCCTTCTCCTCCAGCGCACGGTACACCTGCAGCACCGCCTGCTTGATCTCCATATCACGGTCATCACGGATGGAAAATACAGCGGTAGGCTCAGAGATCGGCATGTCAAAACTCCCCCCTTGTAAGATATTACTAGCTTTATTATACTCAATATGCGTCAAATTTGCAATACGGAAACCGAGAAATTTTATACAGAAATCCAAGAGATGTGGGCTGTCTGTGGGCTGCCTGCACGGACAGACTTTTGCATTTGCAGCAGAATGTGCTATCAATACTTACAAAATGTCCGCTAAAGGAGATACAGCCATGAAGTTTTCCGAGATGCCCTATCAGCGCCCCGATCTGGACGCGGTAAAGCAGCAGATTTGCCGACCTCTGCGCGCGGTTCAAGGCCGCCGAAAGCTACGCAGAGGCGCGCGCGGTATTCCTCGAGGAGGAAAAGCTCAACAAGCATGTCGACACGCAGGCCCAGCTTGCGAGTGTGCGCAACACGATCGATACCCGCGACACCTTCTACGACAAGGAGATGAATTTTCTGGAACGAGGCGGGCGCCTCAGCTGCAGGAGTGCCAGAACGCATGGAGCCGCGCCATGCTCGATTCGCCGTTCCGCGCGGATTTTGCCGCTGAGTACGGTGACCTGATGTTTGTCAACGCTGAGATCGCCGACAAGGCCTTTTCGCCTGCGATCCTTGACGAGATGGCGCAGGAGAACAAGCTCTGCACCGACTACGGCAAGCTGATTGCCAGTGCCCAGATCCCCTTTGAGGGCGGCGTCTACACGCTGAGCCAGCTTTCCTCGTTCAAGAATGACCCCGATGATGCCCGCCGTCTGGCTGCATGGAAGGCAGAGGGCGCATGGTATAAGGAGCATCAGGCCGAGTTTGACGGTATTTATGACAAGCTCGTCCACCTGCGCGATACGATGGGCAAAAAGCTTGGGTATGAGGGCTACACGACCTTAGGCTACTACCGCATGGGCCGCAACTGCTACACCAAGGCAGACATTGAAAAGTTCCGCGCGGCCGTTGTCAAATATCTGGTGCCGCTGGCAGACAGCATCTACCGGGAGCAGGCCCGCCGCCTTGGCAAGCAGTACCCGATGAACATGGCGGACAACGCCCTGATGTTCCGCAGCGGCAACCCAAGCCGGCGGGCGATGCCGATGCGATCCTGCGGCAGGGCAAAAAATTCTATGAGGAGCTTTCCCCCCGAGACCGGCGAGTTCTTCAACAAAATGCTGGACGATGAGCTGATGGATGTGCTGTCCACCCCCGGCAAGGCGGGCGGCGGCTACTGCACCGGTCTGGGCGATTATGAGATGCCCTTCATCTTTGCCAACTTCAACGGCACCCAGCACGATGTGGAGGTCGTGACCCATGAGGCCGGCCATGCCTTTGCCGCCTATATGAACCGCGACTGCATCCCGTACTCCTATGTATGGCCCAGCATGGAGGCCTGCGAGGTCCACTCGATGTCGATGGAGTTCTTCGCGTGGCCGTGGGCGGACGGCTTCTTCGGAGAGGATGCCCGCAAGTTCCGCTACAGCCATCTGGCCGGGGCGCTGACCTTCATTCCCTACGGCACGATGGTCGATCACTTCCAGCACATTGTCTATGAGAAGCCCGACATGACACCGGAGGAGCGCCATGCCGAGTGGAAAAAGCTGGCTGCCATCTACCAGCCGTGGATGCGTCTGGACGGCGAGATCCCGTTCTACGGTGCAGGTGAGTACTGGCAGCGCCAGATGCATATCTACCAGAGCCCCTTCTACTATATCGACTACTGTCTGGCGCAGACCGTCAGCCTGCAGTTCTGGGCCATGCTGCAGAAGGACTGCGCCGATGCGTGGGCGCACTATATGGCCTACACAAAGCAGGGCGGCAGCCGCACCTTTACCGAGCTGCTGAACCATGCCGGGCTGACCACCCCCTTTGAGGAGAGCTGCCTGCGCGGCGTCTGCGAGGCCGCCAAGCAGTGGCTGGACGGCTATGACCTGACGGGGCTTGTCTGATGGCGGGGCGCAAAAATAAGCACGCCTACCTCGATGATTTTGAAAAGGATCTGAACGGCAACTACCAGTACCGCGGTGCACATTACCGCTATGCGGGGACGCCCTCCCGCGGCAGGGCGCTGGCCGTGCTGTGGCTGTGCTGCGGCGGCGGTGCGGCGCTTGCGGTGGGGGCTGGCGTGCTGCCCGGTGCTACGGCCCATGCCCCGGTCTGGCTGCTGCTGCCCTATATGGCGGCGCTTATAACGGCGCTGTATGCAGTGGTCGTGCTGGTGCGCCTGACGCGCGGCGGCGACCCGATGCGGGCCTATATCTATGAGCAGACCGCACAGAAATTGCCCACTCTCATGCGGGTGTGCGCGCTGTTCGCCGTGCTGGCAGCGGCAGGGCAGGGGAGTGCTGTGTTTGCAAATGGCGCACAAATGCTTTTGGGAGCGCATGGCATTTTTATACTGCTTGAAATTTTTTCAGCTGCCGCTTTTGCCGCCGCTGCCGCGTTTTCCCGGCGGATGCGTTGGGAAAAAGAGTAATATTTATACAACTGCATATGCGCGATTTGAAATGCGTCCCACTTGGCGGTGGGACGCATTTTTTCTTGTCTTAACCTGCAGCGGCGGGCAAATACGGCGTTTGGACAGAGCAAAAAAAGCACCTTTTGCGGCAGGGCCATGCCCCGGCGTGAGAGTGCCTAAAATTTATTTCTGAATTTCGTCAAAAGGTACAAAAATGTAATTTACTGTTGACTTTTTGTCAATTTTGGGGTATCCTAAAAGCTAAGTCACTGTCGACAAGTGTGCGCTGTAAAGGAACAGACAGCACAGAAGGGCTTTCGCCTTTCTCGCCTTACGCTCTTGGGGAGCAGAGGGACGATTTGTGGATGAGGGCAAAATATAGGAGGTTTTACACATGAAAAACACCAAGCAAGTCATTGCACTGGCATCTGCTGCCGCACTCAGCGTCAGCGTGCTGGCTGGCTGCGGCGGTGCTGCGTCCGACGCGACCAGCGAGAGCACCAGTACTGCTACTGCCGAAGCATCCAACACGGCCGCTTCTGATGGCACCCTCGTTCTGGCAGAGACCGGCTTTGAGGGCAAGTTCAGCCCCTTCTTTGCTTCCTCTGCTTCCGACCAGGATGTCATTGACCTGACCCAGCTGGGCCTGCTGGGCGCTGACCGTAAGGGTGAAATGATCCTGAACGGCATCGAGGGTGAGACCCGCGAGTACAACGGCACCGACTACACCTACTACGGCACCTCTGACTGCGTTGTCACCGAGAATGACGACGGCACCGTCACCTATGATATCAAGCTGCGCGACGACCTGAAGTTCTCTGACGGCGAGCCTGTCACCATCGACGACGTCATCTTCTCGATGTATGTTTTCCTTGATCCTACGTATGACGGCTCTGTAACCATGTACTCCACCCCCATCGTTGGTCTGGAGGAGTACCGCAATTCTATGTCCACCCTGTCCAAGCTGATCGCTGAGGCCGGCGAGGACAACACCGACTACACCAACTTCACCGAAGAACAGCAGAAGGCTTTCTGGGATGCTGTCAATGACGGCGGCGTGAAGTTTGCCCAGGAGATCGTTGACTATATGATGGCCAACGGTGCTACCGATGTCACCTCCGCCGCTGCCGGCTGGGGCTTTGACCTGCCCGACGGCGCTGATGCGAAGGCCTTCTTCCTGGCTATCGGCGAGCAGTACGACTGGAGCTTCTCCGCTATGGAGGCTGAGTCCGCCGGTTCTGCCCTGTCTGAGCTGATCCCCGAGGATGTCTACGCATACTCCACCACCGGTGTCAATGTCGGCAATGCAGTTGCCAACGTTGCCGGTATCGTCAAGACCGGTGATTACAGCATGACGCTGACCACCAGCGAGCTGTCCACCACCATGATCTACCAGCTGCAGATGCCCATTGCCCCCCTGCACTACTACGGCGATGAGAGCCTGTACGACTACGACAACAACTCCTTTGGCTTTGTCAAGGGCGATCTGAGCGGCGTCCGCTCCAAGACCAGCGCTCCTCTGGGCGGCGGTATGTTCACCTTCTCCAAGTACAGCGACGGCGTTGTCTACCTGGATGCCAACCCCGACTACTTCAACGGCGCACCGAAGGTTGCCCACGTCAACATGAAGGAGACCCAGGAGGCCGATAAGATCACCGGCGTTCAGGCCGGCACCATCGACATCTCCGATCCTTCCTACTCTCTGGAGGTTGCTGACCAGATCGCCGACATCAACGGCGTCGAGGGTGAGGACGGCCCCGTCATCACCACCCGTCTAAAGGATTACCGCGGCTACGGCTACATCGCCCTGAGCGCCAAGAACGTCAACGTCGGCGGCGACCCTGCCTCCCAGGCCTCCAAGGATCTGCGCAAGGCCATCATGACCGTCATCGCCGCTTACCGCGATGAGGGCATCGACTCCTACTACGGCGATACCGCTACCGTCATCAACTACCCCATGTCCAACACTTCCTGGGCTGCTCCCTCCGTCACCGACGACGGCTACCAGATCGCCTACTCCACCGACGTGGACGGCAACGAGATCTACACCTCCGACATGAAGAGCGAGGACAAGTACGCCGCCGCTCTGCAGGCTGCCCTGGGCTACTTTGAGGCTGCCGGTTACACCGTCGAGAACGGCCAGATCACGGCTGCCCCCGCCGGTGCCAAGATGGAGTATCAGGTCAACATCGGTGCTTCCGGCAATGGTGACCACCCCTCCTTCCAGACCCTGACCAACGCTGCTGCCGCCCTCAAGACCATCGGCTTCACCCTGACTGTCAACGATATGGCCAACGCTTCTGACCTGTTCGCTTCTTATCAGTCCGGCGCTGCCGAGGGCTGGGTCGCTGCCTGGCAGTCCACCAATGACCCCGATATGTTCCAGCTGTACCACAGCCAGGGCGCTACCAACTACTACGCCATCAACGATGCCGACCTGGATGAGCTGATCATGGCTGCCCGCCAGACTACCGACCAGGAGGCCCGCAAGGCCATGTACAAAGAGGCTATGGAGATCATCCTGGATTGGGGTGTCGAGCTGCCCGTCTACCAGCGCAGCGAGGCTACCATCTTCTCCACCGAGCGTGTCAACATCGACACCATCGCGAAGGATCAGACCCCGTACTGGACCTACAAGTCTGAGCTGAACAACCTCGAGCTGAACTAAGTTCAACTTACCGTTGTGAAAGCAGGTGACCGCCCGCCAAGGGCGGTTGCTTGCTGTCAAGCATGGGCGGACCAATGCCCGCCCGCGGGGCGTCGAGGACGCCGCCCCCTACAACTGCTAATATGGTCGTCCCACTCCCACGCAGTGTTTGCGCGCTGCGTGGGATGGGGATGCCCACATTACGGCATTTCCCTGCAAAATAAACGCGGTCTAACCGTGCAAGGAAGGAACGAAAACTCTTGCGAAATTACATCATCAAGCGTATCGCGCAGTCGGTATTGATCCTGTTCTGTGTCATGTTCATTATCTACGCGCTGATCCGCAGCCTGCCCAGCTCCTTTGCCGAGACGATGGCAATGCAGCTGGCCCAGGCCCCCGGTGCCAAACCCTATGAGGAATGGCTGGCCCAGCTCAATGCGGCCTACGGCCTTGACCTGGACATTATCCCCGGCTTCTTCACCTGGCTGAGCAAGGCCGTTGTCGGCAACTTCGGCGACAGCTGGAAGTGGAACGTGCCCGCCACCCAGAAATTCACCGAGGTCATCGGCCTGTCTGTCATCATGGGCGGCATCTCCTTTGTGCTGTCCATCGTGATCGCCGTGCCCCTCGGCGTGCTGGCTGCCACCAAGCAGTACAGCCGCACGGACTACGTCATCACGGCTGCGGCGCTGGTCGGTATTTCGCTGCCCACCTTCTTCTTTGCTACGCTGCTCAAGCTGCTGTTCTCGGTCAAGCTCGGCTGGTTCGATCTGTACGGCCTCGTCGGCCGTGACTATGCCCAGCTGGACGCCTGGGGGCAGTTCTGCGATAAGGCCAACCATCTGGTGCTGCCCATCGCAACGCTGGTCATCGTCTCCATCGGCGGCTATATGCGCTACACCCGCACGAATATGCTGGAAGTGCTGAACGCGGACTACATCCGCACTGCCCGCGCCAAGGGCCTGTCGGAGCATACGGTCATCTACAAGCACGCCTTCCGCAACACGCTGATTCCCCTTGTCACCATCATCGGCGGCAGCCTGCCCGGCCTGTTCAGCGGTGCCCTTATCACCGAGACGCTGTTCTCCATCCCCGGCATCGGCTATATTTCCTACCAGTCCATGGTCGCAGGCGACATCCCCTTCACGATGTTCTACCTGTCCTTCATGGCGGTGCTGACGCTGGCCAGCAACCTGCTGACCGATATCCTGTACGGCGTGGTTGACCCGCGCGTGCGCATTTCTTAAAGAAAGGAGACTGCACACCCATGAGCGAAAACACGCAGAACCAGAACCCGAAGCAGGAGCAGTACTCCCTGAACGATGACCGCCGCGTCAAGGTTTTGTCTCCCGGCGCACTGGTCGCCAAGCGGTTCTTCCGCAACCGTCTGGCCGTCGTCGGTCTGTCCATCCTGATTGCAATGTTCCTGTTCTCCTTCGTTGGCGGCCTTGTCAGCCCCTACGGCCAGGACGAGCAGTTCTTCACCTACACCCAGATGTCCAAGGAGTTCGTCGGCGTCACCCGCAACGACACGATGCGTTTTTGTCGTGGCCGACGGCCAGAACTTCGGTTCCATCGCCCAGAGCAAGGCCCTCGAAGCCGTGAAGAAGGGCAGCACCGAGTTCAACTATAAGGATACTGACTACACCGTCGATATCCAGAGCAACGACTTCTATGTCGTCTACCAGGGCAGCGATGTCATGGGCTATGCCAGCCGCGACCTTGTCAACGAGGCCGACGGTGCGCCGAAGTTCAGCTTTGACGTCAAGCTGGCCGCCCTGACTGCCATGACGGCAGGGGAGAGCGACTTCACCGCCGACGGCGTGGACTACACGCTGAACAAGGACGGCGAGATCGCCGCCAATGGCGAGCAGCTGGGTTATGTCAGCCGCTTTGTCGTCTCCGCCGCCGATTCCAGCATCGTCGTTACCCGCGATTTCAAGGATCGCCTGGAAGAGGCCATCAACGAGAACGCCGATAAGTTCAACTACACCGACGCCGGGGGGAACGAGGCCGAGTACGATATCGTCTACGATGCCTCCACCAAAGTTTGGTCCGTCAAGCAGATGACCGAGACTTACGTCTACGACCGCTACGCCAGCCCCAGCAAGGCGCATTGGCTGGGCACCGACACCAACGGTATGGATATGCTGACCCGCCTGATGTACGGCGGCCGCGTCTCGCTGATCATCGGCTTCATCGTCGTCGTCATCGAGGCATCTCTGGGTATTCTGATGGGCGGTATCTCCGGCTACTTCGGCGGCTGGGTCGACAACATCATTATGCGTGTCGTCGATGTTTTCTACTGCATCCCTTCGATGCCGGTCATCATCATCATCGGCGCGGCCATGGACGCCATGCGTGTGGATTCCTGGAAACGTATGCTATACCTGATGCTGATTCTCGGCTTCCTGGGCTGGCCCAGCATTGCCCGCCTGGTACGCGGCCAGATCCTCTCCCTGCGTGAGCAGGAGTTCATGCTGGCCACCGAGGCCTGCGGCATCAAGGTCTGGCACCGCATTTTCCGCCACCTGATCCCCAACGTTATCCCGCAGCTTATCGTTACCTGCACGATGGGCCTGGGCTCCACCATCCTGACCGAGGCCACCCTGTCCTTCCTGGGCCTGGGCGTCAAGTATCCGTTCGCCTCCTGGGGCAACATCATCAACGATGTCAACAACGCCTACGTTATGACGAACTACCTGTTCATCTGGATCCCCGCCGGTATCTGCCTGCTGCTGACCGTTCTGGGCTTCAACTTTGTGGGCGACGGTCTGCGCGATGCGTTTGACCCCAAGATGAAACGCTGATTGGAAGGAGAAACACACGATGGCTAAAAATCAGGACGGATATCTTTCCGCCAAAGAGTCGCGGCGTATCTCCAAGGAAAACCGCCGCATCACCGACCAGTACGAGAAGCGCCGCAAGCGCCGCAACGTGCCCGAGAGTGAGTACACCACCCAGATGAAGGACCCCGCCAACGCGGTGGAGTTCGATAACCTGCACACCTATTTCTTCACCGACACCGGCGTCGTCAAGAGCGTCGACGGCGTTTCGTTTGAAGTGCCCATCGGCAAGACCGTCGGCGTTGTCGGTGAATCCGGCTGCGGCAAATCCGTTACCAGCCTTTCGCTGATGCAGCTGCTGCAGCGCCCCCAGGGGCAGATCGTCGAAGGCGAGATTCGTCTGAACCTCGGCAATGACAAGGCCTACGACATTGCCAAGACCCCGACCGACAAGATGCAGGGCCTGCGCGGCAACTATATCTCGATGATCTTCCAGGAGCCTATGACGAGCCTGAACCCGGTGTTCCGCATTGGCGCACAGATCGAAGAGGTCATTGCCCTGCACGAGGGCGAGGGCAAGACAAAAGAGGACATCAAGAAGCGCACCATTGAAATGCTGGAGATGGTCGGCATTGCCAACAGTGAGGGTGTCTACGCGATGTACCCCCACGAGCTGTCCGGCGGTATGCGCCAGCGCGTCATGATCGCTATGGCGCTGGCCTGCAACCCCAAGATCATCATTGCGGATGAGCCGACCACGGCGCTTGATGTGACGATTCAGGCTCAGATTCTGGATCTGCTGCGCAACCTGAAGGACCGCATCAACTCGTCCATCATGCTCATCACCCATGACCTCGGCGTTATTGCGGAGATGGCCGACTATGTTGTTGTCATGTACGCAGGCCGCGTGGTGGAGAAGGGCACCGTGCAGGAGATCTTCACCAACCCCAGCCACCCCTACACCATCGGCCTGATGGCCTCCAAGCCGGTTGTCGGCAAAAAGGTCGACCGCCTCTACTCCATCCCCGGCAAGGTGCCCAACCCGGTCAACATGCCGGACTACTGCTACTTCAAGGACCGCTGCGAGCTGCAGCTGCCCTGCTGCAGCGGCGAGTACCCCTGCGAGATCAGCCTGTCCCCGACACACAAGGTCAGCTGCTATCGCTATTATGAAGAAAACAGAAAGGCGGGTGAGTGACGCATGGCAAAAGAAAAAATGCTGCCCGAGAACGATTACACCCCCGTCACCTACGACCCTCAGTATATTCTGATGGTTAATCACCTCAAGAAGTATTTCCCCATCAAGGGCGGCCTGCTGTCCCAGACTGTAGGGCATGTCAAGGCCGTTGACGGCGTCACCTTCAACCTGCGCCGCGGCTGCACGATGGGTCTGGTCGGCGAGTCCGGCTGCGGCAAGTCCACGACCGGCCGCACCATCCTGCGTCTGGGCGGCGATAAGACGGGCGGACAGGTGCTTTTCAACGGCAAGGAGGTCTACGACATGACCCCCGCCGAGATGCGCACCCTGCGCACCAAGATGCAGATCATCTTTCAGGATCCGTTCTCCAGCCTGTCGCCCCGTCTGCCGGTCGGCGAGATCATCGGCGAGGCTGTGCGTGAGCACAATCTCGTCCCGAAGGCGGAATTCAACGATTATATTGATCAGGTCATGGACGACTGCGGCCTGCAGCCCTACCACAAGACCCGCTACCCGCATGAGTTCTCTGGCGGCCAGCGCCAGCGTATCTGCATCGCCCGTGCCCTTGCCCTGAACCCGGAGTTTGTGGTCTGTGACGAGCCGGTCTCCGCACTGGATGTTTCGATTCAGGCCCAGATCATCAACCTGCTGAAAAGCCTGCAGGAAAAGCGCAACCTGACCTACCTGTTCATCTCTCATGACCTGAGCGTTGTCGAGCATATCTCCGACACGGTCGGTGTCATGTACTTGGGCAATCTGGTCGAGTACGGCGAAACGGATGACATCTTTGCCCACCCGCTGCACCCCTACACCAAGGCGCTGTTCTCGGCCATCCCCATTCCGGACCCGACTATACGCCGCGAGCGTATTGTGCTGCAGGGCTCCATTCCGTCCCCGGCCAACCCGCCGTCCGGCTGCAAGTTCCACACCCGCTGCCGCTACTGCCAGGAGAAGTGCAAGAAGGAGACGCCCGCCTGGCGCGATATGGGCAACCACCACTATGTGGCCTGCCACTTCCCGCTGGATTCAAAGAAGGGTTGACGCCTATGTTCTTTCGCAAAAAGGTCAACCGGCTGGTGGATATTAAGAAAGCGGAGGAACGCTTTCAAAAAGACGTGGAGAAAACGCCCTTGGAAAAGAAGGACCGGCTTGCCATGATTCTGGCGGCGCTGATCGTCTTTGTGCCAGCGTTCCTGCTGGTGCTGGCGGTTTTTGGCCTGATCTTGTATTTCTTCTTCTTCCGGTTTCTGTAACATTGACACACGCTTTCCTTTTGTAGAAAGGCCCCCAGCAAAACTGCTGGGGGCCTTTCTTGCGCCTGTCGAGGCTTTCTCCTCCGAAAAAAGGGGAGGTGCTGCGTATGCGCAGCACCTCCCCTTCTCAAATAGAGCTATGGGCAATTACATTTTATAGATGGCCTCGGGAGACAGAATCTCAAAGCCGTTGGCGTGCAGGGCCTCGGCGGCCTTCTGGCCGTTGTCCAGCCGGATGATGACGAAGGCCTTGCCCTTATCCCGGCTGATGAAAGCATACATATACTCCACCGTGATATGGTGATCCGCCAAAATACGCATTGCCTTGGAAAATTCGCCAGGCCTGTCGTTGATGCCGATCCCGATCACGTCCGTAAGGGAAACGGTCATTCCCGCCGCCTTCAGCGCCTTAACCGCCTGCCCCGGATCATTCACAATCAGCCGAAGGATTCCAAAATCGCTGGTATCCGCCACGGAAATCGCGCGGATATCGATTTGAGCCGCCGCCAGGACTTCCGTAATCTGGGCCAGGCGTCCCTCCCGGTTTTCTACAAAAATGGAAAGCTGTTGAATCTTCATAGTGCCGCCTCCTTTTTAGATGTGCCGTTTGTCAATCACTCGCTTGGCCTTACCCTCGGAACGGGGCAGGCTCTTGGGTTCTACCAGGCGGATCTTCGCCGCGATATTCAGGGTGGACTGGAGAGCAGCGGCAATATTATGCTCCACATCCTCCAGGTTTCTCACCTTATCAGAGAACATCTGATCCGACATTTCCACCTGAACCTCCATAGTATCCAGATTGTTTTTCCGGTCCACGATGATCTGATAGTTAGGCTCCATGTTCAGGCTCAGCAGCACGTGCTCCACCTGAGAGGGGAACACGTTGATGCCGCGGATAATCAGCATATCGTCGGTACGGCCGCGGGTCTTGCTCATTTTCACCAGGGTTCTTCCGCAGGAGCAGGGCTTGTGGCTCAGCTTGCAGATATCCCTTGTGCGGTAACGGAGAAGAGGCAGCGCCTCCTTGCCGATGCAGGTGAATACCAGCTCGCCGTACTCGCCGTCGGGAAGCTGCTCTCCGGTTTCCGGATCGATGATCTCCGGATAGAAGAAATCCTCGTTGATGTGCATACCGGTCTGCTCTTTGCATTCGAAGGAAACGCCGGGTCCGGCGATTTCAGACAGGCCGTAAATATCATAAGCCTTAATATCCAGGATTTTTTCGATTTCCCGGCGCATATTCTCGCTCCAGGCCTCGGCGCCGAAAATGCCGCCGCGAAGCTTCAGGGTTTTGGGATCAATGCCCATATCCCGCACCGTTTCGCCGATGTACATGGCATAGGATGGGGTGCAGCACAGGAAATCGGAGCCGTAATCCCGAAGGATATCCACCTGGCGCTTGGTATTTCCGGAGGAAACCGGGATGGCCGTGGCGCCCAGCATCTCAGCGCCGTAGTGCAGCCCAA
>ENA-OQET01001160-OQET01001160.1-human-gut-metagenome-genome-assembly--contig:-NODE-1160-length-12111-cov-3.858478_pt1 | contig 12111 bp, 16 predicted proteins | sample MGYA00242800_ERZ504645 | MGnify/ENA primary metagenome ERZ504645 (study PRJEB26092, sample SAMD00036308) | human gut metagenome | host: Homo sapiens | study: EMG produced TPA metagenomics assembly of... | reverse complement strand
ATCAATGATCCATGTCATAATCCCAACATGGATATTCTTAATTGACAAGTTTGAAGAATTGGAATCAATGTTGATTGATTTTGTAATGATTATCAATGAAGGACCTGTTATTATTTTTAGATGATATTGCTTATATTGACTATTCTTATAACTTTAGAAAGATCAAGAGATTATATGAATGCATTTAATCGTATGAATGATCAAGTCATGATTGTTGTAGCGTTCTCTTGTTCTAAAACACTTACATCTTATGGTTTAAGATGTGGGGGTGCTGTTATTTTAGCAAGAAATCAAGAAGATGTTCGAGCACTTGAAATCTTGATGGAAAAACATGCCAGAGCTTCTTGGTCAAATATTCCTAATGCAGCAATGGAAAACTTTGTTAAAGTAACAACAGAACATAAAGATGAATTTAATGCAGAAAAAGCAAAATATGTAGATTTATTAAGACAAAGATGTGAAGTCTTTAAAAAAGAAGCAGATGAATGTGGTTTAGCGTATTATCCATATAAAGAAGGTTTCTTTGTGACTTTAAAAGTAGAAGATGATGATTTATTAACACGTTTCCATGAAGCAATGATTGCTCAAGATATTTATACAATTAAAGTAAATAAAGGTATTCGTGTTGCTTTATGTTCTCTTTCAATTGAAAAATGCCAAGGACTTGCCTTTAAAATGAAAGAAATTTTAGATAGTTTAAAATAATCGGGAGGACCGGTTATTTTTTATGGAAAGAAGAAAATATTTATTTAAAGGCAGAGTTCAAGGTGTTGGTTTTCGTTTTCGTTGCTTTTCTATCGCAAATGAATTAAAATTAACGGGGTTTGTAAAAAATGAATATGATGGTTCGGTTTCTATGGAAGTTCAAGGAAAAGGTATGATTATTGAAAGAATGATAGAAAAATTGTATCAACAACCTTTTATTGAAATTGAACAAATTCATTATCATTTGTTAAGTATTAAAGAAAATGAAAAATCATTTGAAATACGCTATTAAGGAGGATATATGAAAACAATTGCTATTGTTGCAACAGGTGGTACGATTGCTGGTACTGGTAAAAAAGGAAAAACAGCAGCTTATCAGCAGGAGAAATTGATTGTCAATATGAACAATTCCAGAAATTAATGAAGTTGCCCATATTAAAGAATATCAATTAATGAATATTGATAGTAATGAAATGACACATGAAAAATGGTTGATTTTAAAAAATAACATTGAAGAAATTTTGTCGGATGACACGATTGATGGTGCAGTCGTTACCCATGGGACAGATACTTTAGATGAAACAGCTTATTTTTTAACTTTAACATTAAATACACCAAAACCTGTTGTTTTAACAGGAGCAATGCGTCCAGCAACAGCAACGAGTGCAGATGGTCCATTTAATCTTTATCAAGCTATTTGTTTAGCTTGTCATGGAGAATCCTATAATCGAGGTGTTCTAGCATTATTTTCTAATACGATTTATTCAGGAAGAGATATTGAAAAAGTCAATAACTTTAAAATCGATGCATTTGATCAAAGATCACTAGGATGTTTAGGATATATGCAGGATCAAGAAGTTTACTTCTATACCCAAACAAGTAAGATTCATACGGTAAAATCACGTTTTAACAAACGTATTGATTCCATTAAAAGTGTAGCGATTGCTTTTTATTACAGTGGTGCGGATGCTAAAATCTTATATGATCTTGCAAGTAGTCATGAAGGGATTGTTATTGCGGGATCAGGAAGTGGAAATTATAGCCAAGCATGGTTAAAAGCTATTGAAGAACTTTCAGAAAAAGGAACTATTTTTGTACGTTCTTCGCGTATTTCACAAGGGATTGTTTTTGATGATGAAATTTTTGATCCACATCATTTATGTATTTCTTCAAATACATTATCACCACAAAAAGCAAGAGTTTTACTCATGCTTGCTTTAACACAAACACATGATCGTGATGAAATCAGAGAAATCTTTTTACAATATTAGAAGGAGAAATCCTTCCTTTTTTTATATGTTTCTAATTGTTAGTCAGTATTAATATAAAATTAAACATGTTTATATTAAGAATAATTGATAGCTATGATACAATTTATGTTTAGAGAAAATCAATTAATTTTGGTGAATATTAGATCAAAATTTATCAATTAACAGTAAGACAATTTTTTAGATAAAAAACTATTTTATGTTATTTATTCAACTTTATGCATTGTCTGGAGTATAATGAACTTATAAAGCAAAGTATTATTTTAATTTTATGTGAAAAAGAGGGGGGGAGAGTAATATGAAAACTCAAGAAGAATATTTCAATGATTTAAAGAAAGGTACATCATTAGTGGAACTACAAAATTATATTAATAATGTTTTAGAAATTAGAGGATTCAACAATCAGTCAATAGAATTAAAATTAATGTTATTAATGGAAGAAGTGGGTGAGTTAGCAAAGTCTATTAGAAAGGATTCAACAAGTTTACCAATTGATAGATGCAAAATAAATAATTATTCTCCTATTGAAGAAGAAATTGCGGATGTATTAATAGTTTTATTTTCAATAGCTAATAAATTACAAATTGATTTGTATGATGCATTTTTAAAAAAGGAAAGGGAAAATATAAAAGAAAATGGAAGAAATAAATAAAAAACAAATATATTATCTTTTAATATCAACGATATTTCATCAATCACAAAATACAAATACTACATTACAAAATAGTCTTAAATTAGTTGAAGAATTGGAAAAAAAGAACTATGTATGTACCGAAAGAGAATTAACGGATTTATTTTATAAACAAGGCATTAAACACAGATTTCCTAATAAAATGATAGATTATCTAGATAGTATGTTTGACACTTTAAAATATGATTTTAAAGATATAAATAATGTTTTTCAAGTAACTAATTTTATTGAATTAAAAAATAATTTATTGAAATTTAAAGGAATTGGAGAACATAAAGCACAAATTTTCATACTAAAGTATATGATTTTGCAAGGAAAAAGTATTGATATTGATGATTATGATCAAATGTTAAATAATTGTTGTTCCTTGGATGAAACTTTATTTCGTGAAATAGAAATAATTAAGAAATTAAGTACTAGAAATACAATTTAAAAATTATATACGTATATTCAAAAAACATTAACTCTATATTTTTATATAAAGGAGAAAGTAAGATGAAAGTTTTAGTTTTAGGTGGTACGAGATTCTTTGGTATTCATTTGGTTGATGAATTATTAAAAAGTAATTGTGATGTAACAATAGCAACTAGAGGGTTAACTAGTGATTCTTTTGGAAATAAAGTTAAAAGAATTAGATTGGATAGACATGACGAATTAAGTATAATTAATAACCTTAGTGACAAATATTTTGATGTAATATATGATAACTTGGCATATTGTTCCAATGATATAGAAATATTATTACCACATATTCATTGTGGAAAATATATTGTTACGTCTTCTACATCTGTTTACAATCCTTTAAAAGGAGATGTAAAAGAAACTGATTTTGATTCAATAACTTATCCATATATTAATTGTAAACGAAATGAAGTTGAATATGCAGAAGGGAAACGTCTTGTTGAGGCTGCAATATTACAAAAATTTAATGATATAAACTATATTTGTGTTAGATTCCCATTTGTTATAGGAAAAGATGATTATACAGGAAGATTGATTAAGTATATAAAATGTTATAGAGAAAAGAAAAATTTATATGTAAATAATATAAAAAATAAGATGAGTTTCGTAGATTCTAAAGAAGCTGGGAAATTTCTAGCATTTTTAAAAGATGTAAATAATTTTAAGGGAATGTATTAATGCTGCTAGCGATGGGGTTTTATCAATGTATGAGATTTTATCAATACTAGAGCCGAATAAAAATGTTCTTGATAAAATATTTCTGAGTTATTTTAAAAAAGACTACAGAAATTGCTCCGTACAATGATGTAGAAAGTTACCAAATAAATACAGCTCTTGCTAAAAAATTAGGTTTTAGATTTTCAAATATTAATTCATTAATTAAAGAATATACAAAATAAATTATTAGTTAGGTAAATTGGGTAAAAGATAGTAATAATAACAAGAACGATACATCTAGCACAACGATATTTTTGATTTTAAATATAGAGCTTTATAATATTAGAAGGAGAAATCCTTCTTTTTTTAGCATAAAGTATGTTGAAATTATGTTAGCTAAAGCTAATGGAGGAATTCTATGAAAGTTTATACATTTGGAGATCAATCAAAGCCAGTAATGATGTTGTTTCCAGGAACGTGTTGTTATTGGAAAAATAATTTTGGACATGTTATAGAAGGGTTAAAAGAATATTTTTATGTCACAATTGTCAGTTATAGTGGTTTTGATGAAACAGAACACTCTACTTTTATCTCTGAATTAGATGAAACAAAAAAGATTGAACAATATATTCAAGAATATTTTAATGGTCATATTTTTGCTGTCTATGGTTGTTCACTTGGCGGATCTTTTGTATCTTTACTGTTAAGTAGAGAAAACATTCATATCGATCATGCGATTATTGGTTCAAGTGATATGGATCAAACTTCTAAGCTTCTTGCAAAACTACAAACTGCACTTGTAATATCCATTATTTATCCTTTAATTACAGGCAAAGGAAGTAGACTAGCTAAAAAATTTATTTCTAAAAGAATGAATACTCAAGATGAAAATGCAAATTATCGAAAGAAATTCATGGAACTCATGGGTATAGGAAGTGGCATTGAGTTTTTTTTTTATTTCTAAAGAATCAATGAAAAATCAATTTTGTAGTGACTTATATACAAAAGTGGGTCAACAAATCCAAGTACCTCATACAACAATTCATGTATTCTATTCAAAAAAGATGGGTGAAAAGTATCGAAAACGTTATGAAAAATATTTCAAACAACCTGATATCATTGAATTTGATTTAAGACATGAAGAATTGTTGTTGGATGCTTCTCGTTGGGTCAAAGAAGTATGTAAGGCTTGTCAGATTGTTTGATATTTAAAATAAATTAAATGTGTTAATTAAAAAAATAATCATGCTTCAAGTATAAATACGTAATATTAAAAAGGAGAAAGAGTATGAAATTATATTATCCTGCCATTTTCTTAAAAGAAAACGATGGAAGATATTCAGTTTCATTTTCTGATGTTTTAGAAGCAATAATATGTGGGCGTGATTTTGAAAATGTTGATATAAAAGAAACTGTTGTAAAGATTGAATTGAATTTAACTGGATTAGATGACAAAAAAACTAATTTTATAATTATAAAAAAGAGTAATGAATCAGGAAAACTGAATCATTACTCTTTTACGTATACAGCAAAGTTTTTATCCTCACAATAAAAATCACCATAACCATCTTCATTAATAAGAACTCTTTGATAACCATTAAAGACATTGACATAATAACAATGACGATCTTCTTTACCAACATACATTGATTTTATACCACCATTTGAATTCGTCATAATAATTGCCATTGCTTTTGTTTCAGTATGTCTTGTCCAACCAATTAAATGAGGATGATCAAAATAATCTTCTTGATTTCCTTCGTTATATTGTTTTCTTAGAGAAAGGAGCTGGTGAAGCATTTCTTTTTTTGAAGAAACATTTTCATAATCAATACCTTCTAAATCACCATAGAAAATACAAGGATACCCTGCTTTTCTTAAAAGAGTTAAACAATAAGCATGTCCTTTAAACCAATCAGGAATGAAAGAAGCTAATGATTGACTTGGTTCCGTATCATGATTGTCGACAAAAGTAACTGCATTTGAAGGATACATGGAAACAAGCGTTTGATCAAAAATATGAGAAAAATCATAATTTTCATTATGACTTGCATCATAAAAATGATAGTGAAGAGGAACATCAAATAAAGACATTTCAAAATTGACTTCTTTTAAATACTTTTCTAAATGATACACATCTCCGTGCCAATACTCACCAACCGTAAATAATTCTTTATTAAAATCGTGATATATTTTTGGCAAGAGGTTTTTATAAAAAGAAGCGGGAATATGTTTAACAGCATCGAGACGTAAGCCGTTGATTTTAGTAAAATTTATATACCAATAAAGCCATGAGGTAACTTCTTGAACGGTTTCTTCATTTCCAAAATCTAAATCCGCTCCCATTAAATAATCATAATTGCCATTTTCATCATCGACTTCTTGATCCCAACTTTTTTGATCAAAAAGGAAAATGGTATTACGATGTGTTTTTTTATCATAATCGATACCATCAAAATGATACCAATGCCAAATAAAATCAGAATATTTTTTATTTCTACCGGGAAAAGTAAAAAGGGTATAGACTTCAATTTGTTCATCATCAGAAATGATTTCATTGGTATTTTGACGATTGACTTCTTTTGCCATAACGATTTCAGTACCATCAGCCCCCATTTTATGATTCAAGACAATGTCTCCATAGACATCGATTCCTGCTTTTTGAAAAGCTTGAATACACGCTAAATAATCTTCTTTTGTTCCATATTTTGTTTCAATACTTCCTTTTTGATTAAATTCTCCTAAATCATAAAGATCATAAACACCATAACCATTATCATGAATACCGCCAACGCCTTTATAAGCAGGTGGTAACCAAATAGCTGAAAAACCCATTTCTTTATAAGATTTTACTTTTTCTTGAAGTTGTTTCCAAAGTTTCTCTTCAGGTTTTATATACCAATGAAACCCTTGTAATAAAACACCATTTTCCATTTTTTTCACCTCATTGAAACTATTATACATCATTTTATTTCATTTTCCTAAAAGATGCGTTAAAATAAAGAAAATTAGGGGGATTATATATATGTATGAATTAATATCAAATTTAATTCTTTATGGGAATTTACCAAAGAATGAAATTTTAGTACAACTTGCTAAGTTGTTATCAGATGATGAAAAATCAAATCATGAACTTCGTCAAGAAATTTATAGTCAGATAAAAAGATTATTAGAACTTGCAACTCAATATGGATTTAATGATAATTTATGGCATAATTATTTGACTTATTTATTAATGACAAATGAAAATCCATTTAGTATGACTTGTGAAAAACAAGGGGCAAGAGAAGGTACGGTCAATCATTTTGCTTTAAATGATTTTAAAGTGTTCTATGAATTATTTCATTATGATTTTAGTACAATAGAAAAGGAATTAAATATTGATTGTTTTTCAACTCTTGCTAATTATAAAGCTTTATCAAAACCAGAATTGATGTACAACAAGAATGTTTCTTTAAAAGTTCAAGAACTTTCAAAGAAACTAGAAGAAACAAAGAATGAACAAGAATTCTTTGATGTTGTAACACAATTCTACAAAGATTATGGAGTAGGTATGTTTGGTTTAAATAAAGCCTTTAGAATTGCGACAAGTCATGAAAACTATGTAGAATTAAAGCCAATTAATAATATGGATGAAGTTGTTTTAGATGATTTAGTTGGTTATGAAATTCAAAAGAAAAAGTTATTAGATAATACTGTAGCTTTTGTTGAAGGAAGAAAAGCAAATAATGTTTTACTTTATGGGGATAGTGGAACAGGTAAATCAACAAGTATTAAAGCAATTGTAAATGAATTTTATGATCAAGGTCTAAGAATGATTGAAATCTATAAACATCAGTTTAAAGATTTATCAAATATTATTGCGATGATTAAAAATAGAAATTATCGTTTTATTATCTATATGGATGATTTATCATTTGAAGAATTTGAAATTGAATATAAATTCTTAAAAGCAGTAATTGAAGGTGGAGTTGAAACAAAACCTGAAAATATTCTTATTTATGCAACAAGTAATAGAAGACATCTTATTAAAGAAAACTGGTCTGATCGTAATGATGTTGTTCAAGAAAATGGAATGCATCAATCAGATACCATGGAAGAAAAACTTTCATTAGTTAATCGTTTTGGGGTTAAAATCAATTATTCTAAACCAATGAAAAAAGAATTTAATCATATTGTTTTAGAATTAGCACATAAAAATAATATAGAAATGGATGAAAAAGAATTATTATTAGAAGCGAATAAATGGGAACTTTCTCATGGTGGAACATCAGGAAGAACAGCTCAACAATTTATCAATTATATTTTAGGATTGGAGAGATAAAAATGGATGCAATTGAAGTACTTACAACAAGAAGAAGTTGTCGTAGTTTTAAACAAGAACAAATCAAAGATGAAGAATTAAAAACTATCCTTGATTGTGGTTTAAATGCCCCTAGTGGAATGAACAAACAATCAAGTAAAATCGTGGTAGTTCAAAATCAAGAAGAAATCAAAGAATTATCTAAGTTAAATGCTTTCATTTGGGGTAAAGAAGCAGATCCTTTTTATGGAGCACCAACAGTATGTTTTATCTTTGTCCCAAAAGATGAAAGTAATGGTATAAAAGATGGTTCTCTTGTTATTGGTGCTATGCAAACAGGAGCATATGCATTAAACATAGGTTCTTGTTGGATCAATCGTTGCAAAGAAATGTTTGAATTACCTGAAGGAAAGAAATATTTAGAAAAATGGCATTTAGAAGACTATGAAGGAGTAGGTTGTTGTATTTTAGGGTATATAGAAAAAGCATTACCTGAAAAGAAAATTTTAGAAAATCGTATTATTCAAGGATAGGAGAATGAATATGGATAACAAAACTTATGAATATGTTGAAGATCGTTCAATGACGATACAACAATGCATTAACAATATTTTTAAATGGATGGTTATTGGTGTTTTAACAACTTTTGTGACAGCTTTTGCTTTAGAAAAATCATCATTTATGTCTTATGCAGGAATGCTTCCTTTCATTTTAATTATTTTTCAATTTGCGGTTGTTATTGGTTTATCAAGACGTTTAATGACAATGAAACCAATTACAGCAAAATGTTCTTTATATGATCTATTCAGTCATTACTGGTGTGACATTTTCTTATGTTATTGCAAGCTATACTTCCTTTAGTGTTTGCACTTGCTTTTTTTAGTAGCAGCCATCTACTTTGGTGTGCTTGTTGTACTAGGAACAATGATTAAATGGATCTAACACGCATTGGAACAATCTGTCTAGCAGGATTATTTGTTTATATTATTTTTTCAGTTATTGTGATGATTTTTAATTTAGGTGTGGGAACACTTATTATGCCACTGATTTCACTTGCATTATTTGCAGGAATTACAGCATATGATATGCAAAAATCATTACAACTTTATAATTATGCTTCATCTAATCCAGAAATGTTAGAAAAATTAAGTATTTATGGAGCATTTAATCTTTATTTAGACTTTGTTAATATCTTCTTAGATATTCTTCAATTATTAGGAGATAACAAGTAATCAAAAGAGCGAAAGCTCTTTTTTTTAAATGCATAATCGATTATAATATCTTTTACACATAGGAGGGAATATGAAAAAACTAATTGGAAGTAAAGGATTTTATAAAATGGTTCTTGCAATTTGTATACCTATTGTTATTCAAAATGGTTTTACAAATCTTGCAAGTTTATTAGATAATATTATGATTGGTCAACTTGGAACACTTTCTATGTCAGGTGTTTCTATTACTAATCAATTATTACAAGTGTTTAACGTAACAATATTTGGAGCAATGTCAGGACCAGGTATTTTTATGGCGCAATTTTATGGAAAGAAAAATAAAGAAGGGGTTGAAAATTGTTTTCGTATTAAACTGATGATCGGTTTAATTATTACAATACTCGCTATTTTCTTATTTTATACTTTTGGCAATCAACTTATTTCTTTGTATCTCAATGATAATTCTAGTGATAGTTTAAAAACATTAAACTATGGGATGAATTATCTAAAAATTATGCTTATAGGACTTATACCTTTTGTGATTACACAAGTTTACTCTTCATCTCTTAGAGAAACAGGAAATACGGTTTTACCTATGATTGCAAGTATTATTGCAGTCATTGTTAATTTCTGTATTAATTATATTTTGATTTTTGGACGTTTTGGGTTTCCACAATTAGGAGTTACAGGTGCAGCTATTGGTACTGTTGTTTCTCGTGTGGCTGAAATGAGTATTAATATTATAGGGGGTTCTCGAAATCTTTATTTAAAAGATGCTATTAAGATGAAGAAAGTTCCTTTTGATACAACTAAAGAAATGTTGAAAAGAGGATTACCTCTTTTATGTAATGAAATTCTTTGGTCAATATCTATTGCTTTAATTTCACAAAGTTATTCGACAAGAGGAATTATAGCGGTAGCTGCCATTAACATAACAACAACAGTAACAAACTTCTTTATGATCGTATGTTATGCTATGGGTAACTCTATTTCTATTGTAGTTGGTCAACAACTTGGTGCAGGAGAAATTGAAAAAGCCAAAGATTATGATTTAAAAATGTTGTTTATGAATTTTGTGATGTGTTTGGCTATAGGTATTGTATTATTCAATGTTTCATCACTCATACCACAAATCTATAATACTTCATTAGAAGTAAAAGCTTTAGCCTCACAACTTTTAAAAATTGCGGCATGTATGTTACCAATTATTTCTATTTATTACAGTAGTTATTTTACAATGCGAGCAGGAGGCAAAACTTTTCTAACCTTCTTATTTGATAGTGGTTATACTTTTGTTTTTACTTTCATGAGTGCTTTATTACTTACACGCTTAACATCATTACCAATATTGACTATCTATCTACTAGTTCAATGTGTTGATATTCCTAAAGCAACACTTGGTCTTATTCTTGTAAGAAAAGGAATATGGGTACATAATATTGTAAGTGATCTCTAAAACATTGTTTTAAAAATGAAAATATGATATATTTTCTTTAGAGAATCCATGCTTTAGTTGGATTAAATCGGAGAACCAGAGCCTTAGTTGGATAAGCAGAGAGATTTCTCTGTTTTTTTATATAATAAAAGAGGACTGTTGAAGCTATAATTTAGCTTTTCAGTCCATTAAAATATGTTATTTTTTCACAATACGATAATAAGCTTTAGAAGTGATTAAATAAACAATCGTATAAATAATAATTAAACCTGTAATACAACTGATTGTAGAAATAAGATAGATATTTTCATTACATAACAATAAACCATTTAATACCTTTAAAATAAGCGGATAAGCAAATAATAAATGAATAATTGCGACAATCAATGGAACAAAGAAGAAAATCAATACTTGGAATTGAATCGTTTGTTTTACTTCTTTTTGTGACATACCTACATTTTGTAAGATTTCAAATTTATTTTGATCTTCAAATCCTTCAGAAATTTGTTTATTGTAAATAATGATAATGGCTGCTACTAAAAACATAATTGATAAGAAAATACCGATAAAGAGAATGCTTCCATACATTTCATAGATAAATTCTTGATCTTCAATCCCATTTTGAGTAGTAAAATAATAATTCTTTTCACCAAGTTGACTATAATCTATTTTTATAAGTTGATTTGTAACATTCTTAACAACTTCTTTTGATGCATTGAAACCAATAAAGAATATTTGTGGTTTTAATTGATATTGATCAAGATTATTTTGATTCATAATAATAGTTATAGCATTAAAAGCATAACTATTACCAGTTTGAACTTGACGATTTTTGATTTGATCTTTAATGACATAAGAATTGCCATTTAAAGAAAGAGAATGGTAATTATATTTTCCATAACTATAGAGATAGATTTCATTTTTATCTAAAGAAAGATTTTTATCAAAATAATGATTATAATCTTCTAAAGAAACAAGATTAATGCAAGAAAGATGTTTATAATCATAATCATCAAGTTTAGCATGATTCTTTTTTAAACTCCCAGAATACTCATAAACAGGTAAAGCATAAAGAGAATCATATTTTTCATCTTTTAATAATTCTTTTGTTTTATCAAAAACATAACTTGGATTTTTAAAACCATTCAACTTAATATTACCAGCCATATAACATTGACGGTCTATACTATCTTGAATTCCATTATATAAACAGATTGTTGAAGAAAGAGTAACCAAAACACAAGTACATAAAATACAAATATTTGCTAGTCCGACCGCATTTTGTTTCATACGGTATAAAAGACCAGAAATAGAAGTAAAGTGTGTTGGTTGATAGTAAAAGTTTCTTCTTGATTTTAAGAATTTTAATAAAGCAATAC
>ENA-OQET01001158-OQET01001158.1-human-gut-metagenome-genome-assembly--contig:-NODE-1158-length-12125-cov-4.534506_pt1 | contig 12125 bp, 10 predicted proteins | sample MGYA00242800_ERZ504645 | MGnify/ENA primary metagenome ERZ504645 (study PRJEB26092, sample SAMD00036308) | human gut metagenome | host: Homo sapiens | study: EMG produced TPA metagenomics assembly of... | reverse complement strand
TTCCTTATCTGTAATTTCCAAAGGAATATCCACAGTAAATGTGGTTCCCTCATGCTTTTTACTCTGCACGGAAATGGTTCCACCCATCATATCTACATACTTCTTTACGATAGCCATCCCCAGTCCAACTCCATGGTACTGCGTTCTCACATCGGAATCTTCCTGTGCAAATTCCTCAAAAACTTCTTTTGTAAATTCCTCACTCATGCCAATACCAGTATCCGAAATGCGGTAACGCATATTTATATATCCATCCCCGCCCTTTTCCTGACACCGGGCTTCAAATGTAATCGTCCCTCCATCCGGAGTGAATTTCGCGGCATTGCTCAGAATATTGACCAGCACATCACGCAGGCGTGCAGGATCCGCAAGTACATTTGGAATCTTTGCTTCTTCACGCTGAATCTTAAAGTTGATATCCCTGTTCGTAAGAAAGCCTTTTGTAATATCCAATGCAGAATCTGTAATGTTTTTCACATCCGCCGGTACCGGATTGTAATTCACTTTTCCACTTTCGATGCGGGTCAGATCTAATACATCATTGATCAGCGACAGTAAATGCTCTGAGCTTTCGTCAATCTTTTCCAGACAATTTTTCACTTCGTCTGACGGATTGTTTTTCATTGCAATACCGGTAAATCCTATGATTGCATTCATCGGTGTCCTCATATCATGGGACATATGTGACAGAAATGCTGTTTTTGCCTTGTTTGCAGCCTGTGCATGCTCTGCCAGTTCCGCCATTTCCTCAGCTTTCTCCTGGTCCGCCTTCTGAGCTTTTTTTCTTGCACTGAGACGCACCATTGTCACAGCCATAGCAGTCAGCAGCCATCCAAAAATAAGAAGAACCCAAACAGTAACAACAGGATGCAGACGGATCCAGTCAACAAATGTCAGCTCTGTTGCTTTGTATGTGGTATACTGTGCTGCAAGATCTTCAACAAGATTTTGGGGCATGGCATACATTGCTTTCGTCAGAATACCAGCCAGCGCATGGTTCTCAGTTGATGAAATTACCATGCGGTAGGTGAATGTAGGCTGTTCCAGCAGAGTATATGTCATGGTGCCCGTAGTGTCACTGTTCACAAACGCCTGTGCCATGTAATAGTAGACGAAGGCAGCATCTGCTTTACCCTTACGGACAGCTTCCATCATTTCCTGTCGGGTACTGCACATCAGTTTTTCTGCACCGGGTGCCATTGCATCTTCAATTGAATTTGCTACTGTCTGATCAACAGTAGCAACAACATTAATTTTTCCATCAAAGTCACGCCGTGTCACCCTTGCCAGCTGCATCGTAATGAAAGGTGCAGTAATCCCCCATTTTTTCGTCTCAGCATAGTTATCTGTTTCCAGGCGCGCATCGATGCTCATATCTGTGGTTTCCTTATTTTTCTGATAAGCAATATACTCATCTCTGGTGGCAGGTGTAAGAAACTCATAGGAAATCCCGGCATAGTCTGCAATTTTCCGGAAGTAATCCGGGATAATACCCTTCATCTCACCATTTTCATTATAAGAATATGGATAACGGGTCGGATCACACAGAACATGAAGCGGGTTGTCCTTGGAATACTGTGAAATAATACTTTTTTCTTTCTCCGTATATTCCAGATTCTTAGTTTCTATGCTTTCATAATTTTTATTATAAAGTGTCGTTTTCCAGTCACCCTCAACTGCATTCATCTGGTCGATTGCATAATTGATCTCATTCAGCAATTCTGTATTGCCCTTTTTAACAATGACATAGAAATCGCTGCTGTCAAATTTATCCACGATACGCTCATTGTTTGTTTTCCTCATAGAAGTGGCAGCAATAGCATCAACATTTCCGCTCTGAAGAGCTTCCTCCATCTCTGCTGTCGTATCAAAATAAAATGGATCATATGTAAATCCTTTATTGCCTGCAAAATCCGCAAACTCTTTATCTCGTGAGCTTCCGTTCAAAAGTGCCACACGCATACCGTTGTAAGTACTGTAATTGCCATCCACAATCGTGCTGTTGTCACTGCGGACGGTCAGAATCCCATTATTGGTTCCGATCGGACGTGAAAAATCAAACTTTTCTTCTCTTTCCGGTGTTTTGCGGGGAGATGTTACCATATCAATCTCGCCATCTTCAAGCATCTGCTGCATATCATCCCAGCTCTTATCATATCCGACATATTCGTAATCTACATCCCAATAACGGGCCATCAGCCGAAGAAAATCATAGCCATACCCGCTGCGGTTGCCTTCTTCATCCATCACATGATAACCATCCATGGCAAAGAAACCGACTTTGACAGTTTCATGCTGCGAACTGTCCTCGGCTGCATATGCAGTCTGGGGAGAAAATATCATACACACGCATACAAAAACCAGTAACACTGCCACATATTTCTTTGCTCTCGAAATCATATTAAATCTCCTGTCTGTCAAATATATTTCTCTATACATCTCCTTGTCACCCCCCTGGTTTAATAAAATTTACACTGCCGCATCAATATCTTCATCTGAATCTGCCGCCCTGACCGAGGCTGCCAGAAACACAACACAAAGAATTGTCTTACTGCATTTTTTGTTTTAAAACCAATTGCAAAGTATCCTCTATTTTTTTACTGTCAATGGGTTTTGCAATATGTGCATTCATTCCGGCATCTATGCAGTCCCTGATATCATCCTGAAATGCATTCGCTGTCATCGCAATGATGGGTATCTCTTTTGTATCTTTACAGTTCAATGTCCTTATCTGTCTGGCTGCTTCCAATCCATCCATTACCGGCATCATAATATCCATAAAAATAAAATCAAATCTGCCTGGAACTGATTGGGAAACAATATCCACAGCCTCCTCGCCATTTTCTGCCGTAGTCACAACCATCTTTTCATCTTCCAGCAGCATTTTTGCAATTTCCAGATTTAGCTCATTATCTTCAACTACTAATACACTCTTACCAGACAGATCAGGCTTTTCCACTTTTTTTTGCTGTTCTTTCTTCCGCATTATGATCAATCTCAAGTGGTATCGTGACGGTAAACGTTGTACCTACATTTTTCTTTACTTTTCCAGTTTGATTGTTCCGTTCATCATGCCCACAATATCTTTTACAATAGAAAGTCCAAGTCCGGCACCACTATATCCATTCGTTGTTCTTTCCTTCCCTGGCATAGGATTCAAATGCATGTTTCTGAAATTCTTCGCTCATACCAAGTCCCGTATCAGAACATACAAATTCAAAAACCGCCGTCTTGTCATCACTTGAAATCTCATTGAAATACAGGATTACTTTACCACCGCTTCGGTTATATTTAACGGCATTTCCGGCAAGATTCATAAGAAGGCGGTTTAGATATTCCTCACTGCCAATAACATATCTGTGATGAAAAGTACTCATGGAAGCTCCGCCTTCAAAGCTGATACCATACTCCTTTGCATTTGTCTCAATAATCGAAATCTGCTTTACGAGCATTGCAACCAGATCAAATGGCTTGTTTACCAACTGTAATGTTCCAGATTCTACTTTTCCGATATCCAGAACATTATTCAGAAGGGACTGCAGATAGTCCATGGATTCCATTACCTTTGCTTTACATTCATATAATCTTTCTTTATCGCCATAATAACGCTCTGATATATTGATCATCCCAATAATTCCATTTAATGGTGTCCGGATATCGTGGCTCATATGTCTCAAAAAATCTGTCTTTGCACTGTTCGCCATTTTTGCCTTTTCTCTGCAATTCTGGCCTTTTTGGAGTAATCCAAGTATCAGTATCAGCACGATCGAAAAAAACAGATACAACAAGCACCGTAAAGCCCCAGAAATTGTCCCTTATAAACTCCCTTACCGTAACTTTCTTCAGATTACTGTCATACATATACACAGCATTGGAGAATTTTGAAGCAGACATTGTTTTTATAGTCTTATTCAGGACAGACAGCAGCATGCTATTTCCACGTCTGACTGCAAATGACACCATACCGTACTTTTCCAGAAAAACACTATGCAGTTTATTATCATCAGAATATTGTTCCAACTTGCCTGAGTCCATAATCATGCAGTCTGCTTTTCCATTATAAACAGCCTTCTTTGCATCCTTCCATGTAGCATATTCCTTCACATGCCACTGTGGATAATTGTAGGAAACATAAGACTTCAAATCACTGTCTTCTCTTGGTATCGCAACCGTATTTTCAGCATTTTCATCAAAACTATTTTTAACCGTTGCAGCCGCCATATTATACTTCCAGGCAGTTTTGTGCAAGTTGGGTGTAATCCATGATCAGTCCGCTCACTTTTCCGGTTTCTGTATCAAGAGTACTGACCCCGCCATCGTTTATCAAATAACCGATTTTGATTGCTCCATGCTCTGACAGCCATTTTTGTTCTTCTCCCGTCAGAAAATATACACTGTCCACTGACAGAAACTGCTTATGCAGTTCATCTGCATAATAAGGATTATCATCTGTGATCCTTCTCATAGCATTATCCAGTTTTGTCTTTAAATCAGAATGACTCTGGCCAATCGCAAAATATATTTTTGAACTGCCGATATTCGTTAAGGCCACCATTCCGTACCCACCCAGACGGGAATCCTCTAACGATACAAAAACGTCAATTTCTCCGTCTGCAATTTTCTTCAAAGCATCTTCATTATTTGAAACATTGACATGCTGTGTATGCAGATCATATTTCTTTTCCCACTCGTTCAATACCATTTCCGGCAGGTAATCCATAAGCACCCAAATCTTTTTCCCATTGAAAGATGCAGTGTCAGAGGATGAGATGTCTGTATGATCGGGTTTTACATAGACATAATATCTTTCGTCTCCCATTGGAATAGCGGAAAAAAGCATAGTCTCTGCCCGTTCCTCCGTATAAGAGATTCCTTCTATCATATCCAGCTCATCATTTTTTAATTTGTCAAAACAATTTTCCAATGTACAATCTACATATTCATATTTCCACCCGGTATAACCTGCGATTTTCTGCAGATATTCATAGCCGTATCCGCTTCTTTTTCCATTTCCATTGATCTTATCATATGTATCATCCGGTACACCAATCCTGACAACTCTCTCTTTCTGATTTTCTGCTGCAAAAGCATAAACCGGACAGATTGAAAAAAGGATGCAGCTGCACAATATTAAAATGATACTCTTTTGCAATACTGATTTATTTATTTTCACTTTTATTCCCTTACATGGTATTATAATTACACTAAAATGCCTGATTGCCCATCTAGCAAGTTTGTATCCTAATTTAAGTTGTTTCAAAACAAAAAAATCACTGCCAAACAGACAGTGCCTACTATTTCTGCAACTGGCTGCCATTTTACAGGCCCTATAGCTTTGCGTCCCAGACTTTCATCTGGTTTGCCAATTTCCTTATTATACTTTTACACTTATGCAAAAAACTGCTTTTATTATACTATAGTGCTCTACTGTACACAAGAAAAACCTTACTGTTTCCTATCCGTCATCTTTATCATATAGATAAATCTGCAATCTGAAAAGCAGCCTGCTGTTGCCATAATCTATCTATTTCCTGCCAATCCAAACATCTCACAAAGCTTTCATCTGGAAATTCCACCTGCTTGTTCCACGGACGATCATACACAGCTACTTTACAATCTTTAAAATGCTGCACATGTTCAAATGCAGCTGGTGAATCTTCGATTGCAAAATCAAAATGCATGCAATACAGTTCTTCTAATGTCAGATTATATGTATGATCCTGTTTGAACATTTCTCGTCCATATTTATCAACAAAATAAATAGGAATCCTATTTAAGTGATGTTCATCCAACCATCTTCTAGATGGTTCATAAGAATCAAATGGTCTTCCTGTGACAACAAAAACCTCATGTCCTTCATCAACCCACTTGTTGATCATTTCTGAAGCTCCCGGTGTTTCTTCATAATCTAGTAAATTTTCTGGAATATGCCCTGCCTTCATCAATTCATCATACTGTTCTCCACTTAAATCAAATGATTTCTGAAGATTAAAGAACTGTACTTCCCTATATGGCACATCAATATTAAATAATTCTTTTGCAATTTTGGTGAAATACTTCGCTGTTTCACAAATAACATCATCAAAGTCTATATATATTTTCATCATTACATCCTTTCCAGTCTACATATATATATTTTAGACATTCCGTTAAACATGATCAAACTACATTATCGGCAATAATTCTATTATTCCTTATTGAGTTTTATCATTTTTGCCGCATCTTTGCCTCTCGTGATCCAGCAAAATGTACATACAAAGATAATTCCTTTTACAATTGATGTCACAGAGAATGCCCACCAGATACCTTCCAGCCCAAGCAATGCTCCACCTAAAATGATCGCAAGTGGAATTCTTGCACTGGTAAATAGAATGCTGATCACACTGCATAAATGTGTTTTTCCTAATCCTGATAACGCACCTACTGTCATCAGTTCTACAGCCATAAACGCTTCACTCACCCCAATGATCGTCAAATATCCGATCGCGATCATAATTGCCTTTGGTTCATGGAAGAAAATCTCTGCGATTGCCTTTGGTTGAAAAACAAACATGATCGTAATAAAGATTCCCCATATTCCAACGCTGCACAAAGAGGCTTTGTATCCTTTTTTGACACGATCCATCTTTCCTGCTCCATAATTTTGCCCGATAAATGCATTTAGAGCTGTCCCAAATCCATCGGCTGTATTCCATGAAACAGATTCAATCTGCCCTCCGACTCTCTGGACTGCAACTGCTTCTGCTCCAAACCCTGAAACCATACGAGTTAATACCATGGAAATTCCACAATAAACCATTCCCTGAATCGCTGTTGGAATACCGATCTTGCAGATTCCACTTAGATATTTGAGTGGAATTTTTGTAAATAACTTGATTCCTTTTAGTACATTTTCTTTTTTCTGTCGGATAATTCCGATGATCAAAATAGTCATAACGATTGCCTGTGCACTTACCGTTGCGATCGCAGCTCCATTTACCCCAAATTTGTTTACTGGTCCAAGCCCCAGGATCAGTAATGGATCTAAGATCATATTCGTTACAAGACCTATGAAATTGGCTATAAATGGTGTCTTTGAATCTCCTTGTGCTGTATAGATTCCAGTTAAAGTGAGTGTCAAAAATGAAAACACGATCAATCCACAGGCTATTTTTGTGTAAGATAATGCTGCCTGCAATGCTTCTGAATCTTGTAACTGAAAGAATCCTACCAGTGGATGCAAGAACAGTAACATCACTGCTGCAAATAAAAGTCCCATAAGCGTTGCCAACTGAACTGCTGTCTGTGCATACTTATGGGCTTCTTCTCTGTCTCCACGTCCAATGCATTGTGCTACCTGTACCTGTCCTCCCATTCTCGACATCGAAGCTAATCCCTGTGAAAACCACGTAAACATGCCTCCAACACCAACTCCAGCAACTGCTTTTGATCCAAGAAGTCCGATCCATGCCATATCTGTAATATTGTATAATGTTCCTAAAAATGACGATGCCATGATCGGCACCGCAAGTTTCGTTAGTGTTTTTAAAATTGGTCCTTTTGTTAAATTACCTTCCAATTACTTTTCTCTCCTGTGAATTTATTTTTGCGACCATATCATTACATATTCTTTTTCTACCGTAAATTTAATTTTCTTTAATCATATTCTTATGAATACATTGTACTAATGTTTTTTCAACCTTATCAATCTGAAATGGTTTCGCTAAGTGTGCATTCATCCCTACTGCAAAACATTTCTTTGCATCTTCTTCAAATGCATTTGCTGTCATAGCGATGATCGGTATCTGTGCTGCATCGTCTCGTTTGATGGATCGAATCTCCTTGGTTGCTGTCAATCCATCCATAATCGGCATCATAATATCCATTAATATCGCATCAAATGTTCCTTGTGGAGCATTCTTAAATTGATCCACTGCCTGTTGCCCATCTTCCACAACAGTGACATTGGCTCCATCATCCGTCAGAAGTGTCTGTATGATTTCTGCATTCAATTGATTATCCTCGGCAACTAATAAGTTTAAACCACGAATATCTGCTTGCTCCACTATCTTCTCAGCCACTGGCTGTTCTTTCTTCTGTGCGATTTCAAATGGAATCGTGATCACAAAGGTAGATCCCATTCCTTTCTCGCTTGTCACTTTGATCTCTCCATGCATCTGTTCTACCAGTCCCTTGACGATCGACATTCCAAGCCCAGTCCCCTGATATACACTTCGGGCATCCGTCTTTTCCTGTGAAAATGGCTCAAAAATATGATCGATATAATCTTTACTAATACCAATTCCCGTGTCTTTGATCGTCCAACGATACGTACAGATCTTATCATGAACATCCATTTGTTCCATCTTTGTAGAAATAGTTCCACCCGGATGATTATATTTAATACAGTTTCCATAAATATTCAATAAGATCTGACGAAGATGCAATGGGCTTGCATATACATATGGATATCTGTCATCTATGTTATCTTCTTCATAGTTCCATCGGATTCCTGCCTCTACAACCCGCTCTCTGATCATCGTCTCAACTTCCCGCATCAGTTTCTTCACAGTAATCTCTTGGTGTGCCAGTGTGATCTGACCTTCCTCGATCTTACTCATCTGCAATACATCGTTGATCAGAGAAAGCAGATGTTTGGCAGCAATTTCCATTTTCTTATGATTCTCTAATACCAGTTTCTGATCATCGAAATGTTTTTCATTGATATTTAGAAGTCCAATGATTCCATTTAATGGTGTTCTGATATCATGGCTCATACGGCTTAAGAAATCGGTCTTCGCCTGACTTGCTGTACGCATTTCGTCAAATGCTGCCTGTAAACGTGCGTGTTCTAATTCTTCTTGTTTATGTCTTTGCGATGTATCCTGTAAGAGCATGATCGCATAAACTGTCGGAATCTCGCTCATTGTCTCTTCATCGTATACCACGATCTGTGTCATAAGAATTGTTTTTTGTACCCAGCGAATACTTCCATCATCTTCATGAAAACAATATTCCACAGAAATATTTGTGTCACCATTGTTGTATCTCTCCAGCAGTTTTTTCGTATCATTTGTCATATTATACTCTGCTTTTGTCTCCTTCGTGACTTTTTTCTCATATTCTGCGCAGTAATCCTGATAATTACATGGTAATGGATAATCAAGAAACAGCTCTTTGTTCTTTTGCTCTTTTCCCTTTAGAATAATATTTCTCTCCAGAATATCTGTCTTTAGATTGACCGTATAGATCACATCGGATAATTCCAAAAGTGCATCGACATAACTGTCATTTTCAATGATTGATTGTTTTAGCTGTTCATAATAAATCTGTAACTGTTCTCTGGCCCCTGTCTGATTGTCAGCTCCTTTTCGGATGATTTCAAATGCCAGAAGAAAATGATGTAATTTCTTATCTTCATCCCAGTCAACTGGGATCAATGTCATACGCTTATAGAATCCTTCTTCCTGCATATCATATTGATATTCCTGTACATCCTGTTTCTCCTTCATCTTCTCTTGAAGTCTTGTGATCTGAAGCCTTTCCCAAATGTTCTTCTGCTCATCTTTCCCAATCTTTTCCTGTACGATCTGCTCTACTGCACTGGAATACGCACCATCTAAAGCTAAGAAAAAGTTTTCACTGGAACGGATCACACGATATGTATCCAGCTTAGCATCACAATATAAACAGTCTAAAAAGTTCTTTCCATGTTGATTCAGCAGTTTTAATAATTGATAATTCAACCGCTTCTCTTCAAGTGCTTCTTCCCGTTTCACATGGTTTTTATTGATGTACATATTTTTATCTGCATCATTGAATAATTCTCTCATTGTTTTGCCAGGATAATCACTTGCCATAGCAAAACCTGCTGCATAACTTAACGGAATCTCTCGATGTTCTTTGGATTCTGCTGCTATATCTTTGCGAAGATCTTCAAATAACTTTCTCACCGCTTGTTTATCAAGCCCCTGCAGCACTGCGATAAATTCGTCTCCCCCAAGTCTTCCGACAAAATGTTCCGATGGTATGGAAGATCGCAGACAAACAGCAAACCGATAAATATACGCATCTCCTGCATCATGTCCCATACTATCGTTGATCCGGCGGAGATTATTAAGGTCAAAACTGCATACGGTAATATCCTCTGGTGGATTCAGTTCACCTAATATCTCTTCACATTTATTCTTATTCGGAAGTCCTGTTGCATTATCTAAATAAGCTTTATGCCGCAATATACGGTTCATCGCCGCAAAACGGACCGCTTTGATAAACTCATATCCGATCAGCAGCATCAATACAACGATATCTGCTGTGATGAATTTCTCAAGAGTTGCTAATGACGTTGCTTTTCTCTGTGCATATACTTCCGCAAGACCTGTTGCCTCATCACAGATCTTAAAGAATCTCTCGCTCTTTGAAATGATATCTGTATGCTCATAGTCGACCGTCCGCACACGATAAATTTCTTTGTGTAAGGAAATAAAATATTCATCCAGTTCCTTCATCTTATCCTGAAAATCATCATCCTTTAACCGTACGAGTTTTAATTGGTCATTGCCATGACGCAGCCCTTCGATAAAGGACTGCACTTCCTTGATCAGCTCATCTTCTCGCTGTCCGGAATTCTCTAACTTAATGATCCTTTGTGTTTCTCCCCTTATTAACCCTTATTAACCCCGCATAATTTACAACGCGGGCTGTTCCCTGCAATGTTCGAGACCAACTGCATCAGGATGACGATAAAGACCACTAAAAGTACCGTCAGAATACCGATGCCGATACGGATCATATTTGGTTTTTTTCTTTTTGTCGTATCAGACATAAACTTTTATTCCCCTATCACTACTTTAGAAAATTTCTTATAACATGCAATCCCGTACTTGATGAAATTTATCATTCCATCCTGCTTTAGTTTCGCTGTATAATCTTTTTCCTCAATCTGTCTTAATGCTTCATCACACGCAGCATCCAGATTCCCATCTTCTGCATATTTAAGTTCGATTATAATCCCAGTTCTGTTCATCGGTACTTTGCACTTTCGAAAGTTAATCCTTCCACGCTCTTGAGCGAAAGAAAAATGACTGGATATTTTCCCATTTGTGCTTCACAAAGGGATTTGTTTTTAGCAATATACAACCCTTCAAACAATAGGGCATCCGCACCTATCTCAAAAAAGGAACGCAACATACTCATATTTAATGTCTTTCCAAAACGACGAGGACGCGTAAATAGTGTTACCTCCCCACCCATTTCTACAAGTTGTTCTATCAGCTTTGTCTTGTCTATATAATAAAATCTGTTTCTTCTGAGTTTTTTCGAAACTATCAACACCTACTGGTAATTTCAAATTGTCTGCCATATACATCTCCACTATGCTCGCCCATGGAAATCTTTCTTTTATGCTATAATTTACTAAACATTATAACATGATGTGTAGTGAGATACAATCAAACAAAAATCTTCCGTTTATACACGATTGGATCATCATATCCAAATGTTCTTCTTCCATTTACTTCTATGATCTCTGATACCTCCAGACTGTCCTCTGAAAATCTTTCCCATAACTTAAATATCATAACTGGTGAAAACTGACTTGTACTGCCGCCTTCCCAGACACCATCCTTCTCGCGATAAAGTGCTGGTGTGAATTTTTTTGATTCGTTCAGTTCACTGTAATCTACTGCTTTCATAGAATCATAAGAAAATGTATTCTTATCTTCTCCATTCGGAATATCGTAAGAAGAAAGCACAATTCCTTCATTATTTTCTGAAATAAGGAAAAGATGTGGTGATGCGTGGCTTTTTCCATCTGTTTCGTAATAACTTTCTTCTACAACAAATGTACCATTGAAGTTTTCTGGGAGATTTTTGATTTTATCGTTACATACTGTATTGATGTGTTTTGCATATGGATATGTTTTTCCTTCTGCCTGCATTTTGTCAAATTGTTCTTTGTTGTCAAAATGACCAGTCATTAACTTTATAAAATCTGTAAGTTTGCTCATGGTCTTCCTCCGTAAATTTAAATTTCTTTAATTATACTCTTGTGAAATTTTTTTGTAAAATATTTTCCTATGTATTTATTGAATATCCGCTAATTTCTTTGTAACCCTAACCTGAATTTCCGTATAGTATGATAATTC